>Ga0316204_10001624_pt1 | contig 58562 bp, 54 predicted proteins | sample 6monrhotite_MG_2_FD_205661 | JGI IMG/M metagenome (GOLD analysis project Ga0316204, IMG submission 205661) | Microbial mat bacterial communities from mineral coupon in-situ incubated in ocean water Damariscotta River, Maine, United States -... | ecosystem: Environmental > Aquatic > Marine >...
TCCAGGACCGAAAGGCCAACCGGGGCATCCACCTCTTTGCGGTTTCCGTCCGCATCAATGAAAGTCATTTTCGGCATGTGTCGTCGTCTCCTAGAAATCAAAAGTCTGAATTGGGCTCTGGTTTACATCGGCTAAGGCGCGAGAACAAGGTTTAAGCGCCTTCTCCGTCGCTGATGCTGGTTTCAAGTTTGTCCATGCTGACGCCGGTCAACGCGTCGCGGATACCTTTATCCATGCGTTTTTCGGCGAACACGCGGGTGGCTTCGTCCAAGGCTTCGGCGGCTTTGTTGATGACGTCGCGGTCCGCGCCTTTGATCGCTTCGATGACGCCGTCCATTTGTTCGCCAATGGCTTCACGCTCTTCGACCGACAACAATGAGCAGTCGGCCTGAAGCGCGGCCCGCACGGCCAACATGGCGCGTTCGGCTTCGACGCGCGCTTCGGTCAGCAAGCGCAGCTCCATGTCTTCTTTGGCGTTTTTCATGCTGTCGTAGAGCATCGTCGACATTTCGTCTTCGCTGAGACCATAAGACGGTTTGACCTCGATCTGGGCTTCGATGCCGGATGTTTCTTCGCCCGCCGACACCGTCAGCAGACCATCGGCATCGACTTGGAACGTCACGCGAATGTGCGCGGCGCCCGCCGCCATGGGCGGAATGCCTTTGAGCGTGAAGCGCGCCAACGAGCGATTTTGATCGACCATTTCACGCTCGCCTTGCACCACGTGGATCGCCATCGCGCTTTGGCCGTCTTGGAAAGTGGTGAATTCTTGTGCTTTCGCGACCGGAATGGGGGTGTTGCGGGGAATGACTTTTTCCACCAGACCGCCCATGGTTTCCAGCCCCAACGACAACGGCGTGACATCCAACAGCAAGGTGTCGGAGCCCACCGTCAAGGCTTCCGCCTGCAACGCCGCGCCCACCGCGACCACTTGGTCGGGGTCGATATCGGCCAATGGCTCGGACCCGAAGTACGAGGCCACCGCCGCGCGCACTTGCGGCACGCGGGTGGAGCCGCCAACCAGCACCACGCCCTTGACGTCGAGCGGGTCGTAGCCGGCTTCGGTCAAAACCTCGTGACAAATTTTTATGGTGCGGTTGACGTCGGTCTTGATCAGGTCGTCAAACGTCGCCCGGTCCAAGGTGTGCTTCGTCTGCGTATCCCCTGCATTGAGCACCCATTCGCCGCTGTCCGACGTGGTCAGGCATTCCTTGGCCAAGCGTCCGGTCATCAGCGCGACTTTGACTTCGCCGGCGCTGAGTTCGCTTTCGCCCAATTGGGCTCGACGCTGCGTAAGAAAATGATCGGCGATGGCGTGATCGAAATCGTCGCCGCCCAGCGCCGCGTCGCCGCCGGTCGCCAACACCTGAAACACGCCTTTTTCCATGCGCAAAAGTGACACGTCGAATGTCCCACCGCCCAGGTCGAACACCGCGAACAAGCCTTCCGCGCCCTTATCCAGGCCATAAGCCAGCGCGGCGGCGGTGGGCTCATTCACCAAGCGCAGAACATCTAGGCCCGCCAAGCGCGCGGCGTCTTTGGTGGCGGTGCGCTGGGCGTCGTCGAAATAGGCCGGAACGGTGATCACGGCTTTTTCAACCTTAGAGCCCAGATGATCTTCGGCGCGGTCTTTGAGGGCGCGCAAAATGTCAGCGGAAATTTCGATCGGCGTCAGGGTGTGACCGCCAATGTTCAAGCGCACCAACTGGCTTTCGCCTTCGTGGTGGGGCTCGATATCGAACGGCAACTGACCGCCCAGGCTTTTGACGTCTTCGGCGCCCCGGCCCATCAACCGCTTGATGGAACTCACCACGCTATCGGGGCGGCTCAACAACAAACGTTTGGCTAACTCACCGACGATCGCGGAACCGTCTGGCGCGTAGGCCACGATGGACGGCACCAACGCATTGCCGTCGTCATCTTTGAGGACTTCGATCTTACCTTCGGAACTGATCGCGACCACCGAATTGGTGGTGCCCAAATCAATACCCACGGCCAAATCGGCCTCGTCCTGGTGAGGGACGGGCGACTGCCCGGGTTCGTGGATTTGCATAATCTGAGCCATGGTGGGGTCGTCCTGGTTCTAATTTTACGAAAGCAGGCGGGCGCGACCTTGGCGCACCTCACCCATCATTTTATCGAGATATTTCAACCGCGTGGTCAATTGACATGCGCCCACCACGTCACCGCCCTTAAACGCCAGCGACAAACCGATCAGCACGTCGTCAATTTCAGCCTTGGTTTCACGCTGAATGGCGTTCAGCGCCTCCATGGTGTCGGCCATCATCAGCTTTTCGCGCATCTCCATGGCTTCGATCAGAATCGACTGATCTTTCACCAGATTGCAGCCTTCGGGCAGCACGTCGACGCCCAGCAGATGGACCAAATAATCGGCGCGTTTGAGCGGATCTTTGAGGGTCTCGTACGCGTCGTTCAACGCCGTCGCCTGTTGCTGGCTCAGCGCCTTTTCCTTTGGCGCTTTGGTGGCGAAGCGGTCCGGATGGAGCTGGCGTTGCAGATCGAAATACAAACGATCCAACGCCGGCACATCGACATCGAAGCCGCGCTCGACGCCAAGACGGACAAAATGATCAACCGGAGCCGGAGCCTGAACCGCCTTACACGTCGCACAAAACAGCGCCGACACCGGTGTCGGCCCCTTGCAGGACCAGCACGGTTTCAGCGGTGCTGAAGACGATTGTGCGTGGGTGTCGATCATATTTGGCCAGTCATACTTTGTCGGTCACAAAACGCAACCGCCCCGAAGGGCGGTTGCACACGATGCACAGGAGAGACCCCGTTAAACGTGAAAAGATTCACCGCAACCGCAGCGCCCCTTTTCATTGGGGTTGGTGAAGACGAAACCGCTTTCCAGGGTATCTTCCACATAGTCCATTTCGGTTCCGATGATAAACATAGTGGCCTTGGGATCGATCAGGATGGTGATTCCGTCGACGTCCATGCTTTCATCGAACTCGTTCTTTTCGTCCGCGAATTCAAGGGTATAAGACAATCCCGAACAGCCCTTGGTGCGCACCCCGATGCGAATGCCCACCGACGGTTTGCCGCGACTTTCCAAAAGCGCCTTCACTTGCGTGAGGGCCGCTGGCGTCATGTTGATCGGCGCGGGTAAGTTCATCGTCGTGTATCCTTTAATCGCTAAAGCCTGAATTATTCAGCCGCGTCTTGACCTTTGTCGGCTGCGCCAGACTTGCCTTTGTAATCTTCAATGGCCGCTTTGATAGCATCCTCGGCCAGAACCGAGCAATGAATCTTCACCGGCGGCAAAGCCAGTTCTTCGGCGATATCGGTATTTTTGATGGCGCCGGCTTCGTCGATGGTTTTGCCTTTGACCCATTCGGTCACCAACGAGCTGGACGCAATCGCCGACCCGCAACCAAAGGTCTTGAATTTGGCGTCTTCGATGATGCCTTCAGGGCTCACTTTGATTTGCAGCTTCATCACGTCGCCGCAGGCCGGCGCCCCGACCAGACCGCTGCCGACATTGCTGTCGGTGTCTTCCATGGAACCGACGTTGCGCGGGTTCTCGTAATGGTCGATCAGTTCTTTGCTATAGGCCATGTCTCTTCTCCTTTAGGTCCCTTCTTATCGGGGACGGGTTGCTTAGTGTTCAGCCCACTTGATGGACTTGATGTCGATGCCGGCTTGCGCCATATCCCAAAGCGGGCTCAATTCGCGCAGGCGGTTCACTTCTTTGGAAATGCGCTCAATCGCATAATCGATGTCATCTTCCGTGGTGAAACGGCCGAGACCCAAACGCAGAGAGGTGTGCGCCAGCTCATCTTCGACGCCCAAGGCGCGCAACACATAAGACGGTTCAAGCGACGCCGACGTGCAAGCCGATCCCGAAGACACCGCCAAATCTTTGATGCCCATCATCAGACCTTCGCCTTCGACGTAAGCGAACGAGATATTGAGATTGCCGGGAATGCGGCTTTGTTCGTCGCCGTTGAGGAAAATTTCCGGGATGCGCTGGCGCAAACCTTCGTACAAGCGATGCTGGAAGTCATGCAGACGTTCCGCTTCCGCCGCCATTTCCTTCTTCGCCAATTCAGCAGCCACACCCAGGCCGACCACCAACGGCGTTGGCAAGGTGCCCGAACGCATGCCGCGTTCTTGGCCGCCACCGTGGATCAGCGGCACCAAACGCACACGCGGTTTGCGACGCACATACATGGCGCCGATGCCCATCGGGCCGTAAACCTTGTGACCGGAAATGGACATCATATCGATGTTCATCTCGTTCACATCCATAGGAATTTTGCCGAAAGCCTGAGCCGCATCGGTGTGGAAGAAAGTTTTGTTGTCACGGCAAATCTGGCCGATTTCCTTCAACGGTTGGATCACGCCAATTTCATTGTTGACCGCCATGATGGACACCAACAAAGTCTTGTCGGTCATCGCCGCTTTCAGCTCATTCAGATCAATCAGGCCGTTTTCTTTGACGTGCAGATAGGTGACGTCGAAGCCATCCTGTTGCAGCGAACGGCAGGTTTCCAACACGCACTTGTGTTCGGTGACGCAGGTGATGATGTGGTTGCGCTTGTCGCCGTAAAACTTCGCCACGCCTTTGATGGCGAGGTTGTTGGATTCCGTCGCGCCCGACGTGAAGATGACTTCCTTCGCCGTGGCGCCGATCAAATCGGCGACATGGCCGCGCGCGATCTCAACCGCGTCTTCGGCTTCCCAACCAAAATGGTGGTTGCGCGAATGCGGGTTGCCGAACTTTTCGGTCCAGTAAGGGGCCATCGCCTCAACCACACGGGGGTCGGTCGGCGTGGTGGCCTGATAATCCAGATAGAGGGGGTTGTTTTGGGTCCAGGTATTGGCCGTCATTTTTTTCAACCTTGTTCTTTTTCTATGGTTAAAGGTGTTGTCTAAGCCGCCGACCGCGCCGCGCCTTTGCGCTGATATAGCTCGGTCCAAGCGGAAATAAAGCTTTCAATGTCGTCTTCGGTATTGGTCGGGCCAAGGCTCACGCGCACAGCCGATTTGGCCGTATCCGGAGCCATGCCCATCGCGCCCAAAACGGCGCTGGCCTTTGTCTTTCCCGATGCGCACGCCGATCCGGCGCTGACGCAAATACCGGCCAAATCGAACGCCATGACCTGGGTCTCAGCGTCCACGCCGGGCATACTGATAAAACTGGTGTTGGGCAAACGATCCGCCATCACCGCGATCACGGTGGCGTCCGGCGCAATTTCCAAAATACGCGCTTCCAGCCCATCACGTAGAACCTTCACCCGCGCCATGTCCGCCAATTCGGCGACGGCCAATTCAGCCGCGACGCCGAAGCCCGCGATGCCGGGCACGTTCTGGGTGCCGCCGCGCAAGCCGCTTTCCTGCCCGCCGCCCGCATTGTGCGCGGTGAGTTTGACGTCTTTTGTGGCGATCAGCGCGCCGACGCCCAAGGGGCCGCCGATTTTGTGCGCCGACAGGCTCATCATATCCACGCCCAGCGCCGCAAAGTCGACATCCACCTTGCCCAAAGCCTGCACAGCATCGGTGTGGACCAAGGCATGGTAACGGTGCGCAATGCGCGCGATGCCTTCGATTTGTTGCAACACGCCGGTTTCGTTATTGGCCATCATCACCGAAATGACCGTGTCGTCACCGCCGCCCGCGAGCATTTCTTCCAGCTGGAACGGATCAATCAGGCCGTTGACGTCCACCGGAATGCGCTGGATGTCATCACGAGCACGCAGCACTGCGGCGTGTTCAGTCGCGGCGGCGAACATTTTGTCGCGTCCACAGCCTTGCAGGGCGAGGCTGTTGGCCTCTGTCCCGCACGATGTAAAGATCACCTGAGCGCTTTTGGGCGCGTTCACCGCAGCGCGAACCTGTTCGCGGGCGTCTTCGAGCGCACGCAGGGCTTTGCGGCCCACGCGGTGCACCGACGACGGATTGCCGCCGATTTCCATGGCGCGCGCCACCGCATCGACCGCTTGGGGGCGGGTCGGCGACGTTGCGTTATGGTCCATGTAAACCGTCTGGTTCATGGCGTCAGATGCCTTTTCAGTTAGTTAAGGTAAAATTTAAAGCGTCACTCGGCGGCGATGGTGTCGCCCGCAATCTCAGGCGGAAGCTCCGTCGGAAGGCGCGAGACCATGTCTTGAAACAATTCCGGCTGTGGGCCCAAAACCCGGCGCGCGCAAACGTCTGCGAGCGTCACAGAGCTGAGATACAGATGAATCTGATAGCTCAGAGCCTGCCACAAATCATGGGTCAAACACCGCGCCTTATCGGAATGACAGCCCCCAGCGTCTGAGCATCGGGTCGCCGAAATCGGCTCATCCACCGCCGCGATGACGTCGGAGATGCGAATTTCACTGGCGGCGCGCGACAACATGTAACCGCCGCCGGGACCACGTACGCTTTTCACCAATTCAGCGCGCCTGAGCTTGCCGAACAGTTGTTCCAAATACGACAAGGAGATTTCCTGGCGCTCGGCGATGTCGGCCAAAGCTACGGGCTTATCGGTGTTTAATTTACCGAGGTCCGCCATAGCCATCACCGCATATCGTCCTTTGGTGCTCAATTTCACGTTCGTTCTCCTAAATATTCGCTCGCCCTAAGTCTGCGAAAGGCAGACTTAGGCATCGCCCCCGGACATCACCACTTTTTTCTTTTTTCTGGCGACTTGCTTGCTCGGCGGTTGTTCCGCCTCGTGCTCACTTTCCAATTCATCGACGCGTTCCATCAACGTCGCCACCTGGGCGCGCAGATTGTCGATGGTGCGCAGCACCGGATCGGGGCAGCCATCGGTCGGCGTGCCATAAGCGACGAAATCTTTTGCATGCTCCTTGTCGCGCGGCATCACCACGCGGGCCGGAATACCTACCGCCGTCACGCCTGGCGGCACATCGCGGGTGACAACCGCATTGGCGCCGATGCGCGCATCTTTGCCCACCGTGATGGGGCCCAAAACCTGCGCCCCCGAACCGACAATCACGCCGTCTTCCAACGTCGGATGGCGCTTTTGGTTGACCTGCTTGTGACTGTCGACGCTGGGCGAAATGCCGCCCAAGGTGACAATTTGATACAGCGTCACGTCGTCGCCGATTTCGCTGGTCTCGCCAATCACCACACCATCGCCATGATCGATAAAAAAGCGCCGCCCGATGGTCGCGCCGGGATGAATTTCGATGCCGGTGAAAAACCGCGCCGCTTGCGACAAAATACGTGCTACAAAGTGAAATTCGTGTTTCCACAGCCAGTTGGAAACGCGATAAACTTGGATCGCATGGAAGCCCGGATACAGCAAAACCACTTCCAAACGCGACCGTGCAGCGGGGTCGCGAGCAATAAACGAATCGATATCTTCTTTAAGCCTCTTGAAAAACATGGCTCATCCAATATGTTTGTGTTCAAGCGTTCGCAGGCGGCGGACCGGACAACCTCCGACCAGCACCTTGCGCAACACCCGCACTCAATGTTGCATTACACATTACGTATATAAGATACCCGACTACAGTAGTCAAGTATTCTGGTGAGGCTTTATAAAAAAATAATCCTCCGGTGCAACACAGTTCTATTTAACGCAACCTGTTGAAATAAAGTGGTTAATTAAACTCCATGCCTGAAGTCATCTTCAACGGTCCCGAGGGACGCCTCGAAGGGCGTTACCATCATTCAAAGAAGCCTGGTGCGCCAATTGCGCTGATTCTTCACCCCCATCCCCAGTTTGGCGGAACCATGAACAACAAGGTCGTGTACGCCATGTACAAGTCCTTCGTGAAGCGTGGTTTTTCAACATTGCGGTTCAATTTCCGTGGCGTCGGCCGCTCTCAGAGCACGTTTGACAACGGTCAGGGCGAAATGAGCGACGCGGCTTCGGCTCTGGATTGGATGCAAGCGCACAATCCCAACGCGTCGAGCTGCTGGATCGGCGGTTTTTCGTTCGGCGCGTGGATTTCCATGCAACTGATGATGCGCCGTCCGGAAATCAACGGCTTTATTTCCGTCTCTCCGCCAGCCAGCCAGCATGATTTTTCTTTTTTGGCCCCGTGCCCGGCGTCCGGCATCCTGATCCATGGCGATCGCGATGAAATCGTTCCTGTGGACAGCGTCGACAAGCTGGCGGCGAAGCTGAAAAGCCAGAAAAACATCACCATCGACTATGAAATCGTCAAAGGCTGCGACCACTTTTTTGGCGATCACATGCCCCAGCTGAACAAAATCGTCGATGATTACCTGGACAAATCCTTAGCGACTGTGGCCTAAACCGCCGTGTTATGACGGCTGATGCAAATTGCCGCCGCTCATCGGTTCCGACACCCCGGTGGTGGTCGGAAACGTAATCGGCAGCCAGCGTTCGGTTCTCACCGCCAGATAAGCGAACGCTTGGGCTTCCATGGCGTCGCCGTCCCAGCCGATGCCGTCGGCGGTGCGCACATCCGCATGGGTGGCTTCGCGCAGATATTTCATCAACACCGGATTGAGGCGACCGCCACCGGTCACGATCCAGGTGTTGGCGGGTTTGGGGAAGTGTTCCGCCGCGCGCGCCGAGGCCCTGGCAATGAACGCGGTGATGGTCGCCGCGCCGTCTTCAAGCCCCAGGCCTTCGGCGCAGTTGCGGCAAAATTCTTGGCGATCCAAGGATTTCGGCGGCTTGCGGTCGAAATAATCGTGGGCCAACGCGGCTTTAAGGACCTCTTCGTTGACTGTACCCGCTTGCGCCAAAACACCGTCGCGATCCAGGTCCGCGCCGGTATGACCCAACACCCATTCGTTCAGCGGCGCATTGCCGGGGCCGGTATCAAACGCCAGCAAACCATCATCACCGTCACCCACCCACGTAACATTGGACACTCCACCGATGTTGAGCACGGCGGCGGGCAATTTGACATCGGGTGCGCTTTTGAGCAGCGCGGCGTGGAAAATCGGCACCAACGGCGCGCCTTCGCCACCGGCGTTCACATCGCGAGAACGAAAATCGCTGACCACGGGGATGCCCAGCCAATCGGCCAACAGCCCGCCCTCGCCCAGCTGTATGGTGATGGCGTTTTTGGGATCGTGATGCACGGTGTGGCCGTGAAAACCAACCACGTCAATGTCGGCGGCTTCCAATTCGGCGCGGCTGAGCAAGCTGTTCACTGCATCGGCGTGTAAAATGGTCAGATAGCGTTCCACATCATCCGCGCCGGGGGCTGCGCGCCCCGCCGGGCCAAGGATACGACGCAAACGGTCCTTGAACTCATCTTCGAACGGCACCGTCAGGGAAGGGCCGAATTCGACGACATTTTCACCATCCGTTTTGATCAGCGCGGCGTCGATGCCATCCATGGACGTGCCGCTCATCAGGCCAATGGCCGTGTAGATTTTGCGAGTGTTCATAGCCGCTCAGGCCCGAAGGCCTCTCCCTGTTTTTGTTGGCGCACGTTGTGCCTTTGAAGCCATTGTGCTAAGTCCCCACCGAACATGCAACAGGCTTGAGACAAGCCCCCAACGGAACCCGGTTAGGCCATGAGCGAGCACACATCCGATTTTCTGAAAACCGTCGTCGAACGCGGCTACCTGCACCAGTGTACCGATATGGACGAATTGGACAGCCAAGCCTCAAAAGGCGTGGTGACGGCTTATATCGGTTTTGATTGCACTGCGCCGAGCCTACACGTGGGCTCGCTGTTGCCGATCATGATGCTGCGCACGCTGCAAAAGACCGGCCACAAGCCGATCGTTTTGATGGGCGGCGGCACCACCTTGGTCGGTGACCCATCGGGCAAGGACGAAAGCCGCAAAATGCTCACCGAGGCCGATATTCAGGCCAATATGGACAGCATCAAGCAGGTGTTCGCCAAGTTCCTGACCTTTGGCGACGGCCCCACCGACGCGGTGATGGTCAACAACGCCGATTGGCTCACCAGCCTCAACTACATCGAATTTCTGCGCGATTTCGGCCCGCACTTCACCATCAATCGCATGCTCAGTTACGATTCCGTCAAACTGCGTTTGGACCGTGAACAGCCGCTGACGTTCTTGGAATTCAACTATATGATTTTACAAGCCTACGACTTTTTGGAGCTCAACCGCCGCCACGGCTGTGCGCTGCAAATGGGCGGCTCGGATCAGTGGGGCAACATCATCAATGGCGTCGAACTGACGCGCCGCGTCGATGGCAAGGAAGCCTTCGGCCTGACCACGCCGTTGCTGACCACGTCGTCGGGCGCGAAGATGGGCAAGACCGCCGCGGGCGCGGTGTGGCTCAACGCCGAACAGCTCAGTCCTTATGATTATTGGCAGTACTGGCGTAATACCGAAGACGCCGACGTAGGCCGCTTTTTGCGCCTGTTCACCGAACTGCCCATCGCTGAGATAGAACGCCTGGAAAGCCTGGAAGGCCAAGACATCAACCAAGCCAAAAAGGTGTTGGCCGACGAAACCACGCGCATGTGCCATGGCGAGGACGCCGCAAAAGCCGCCCACGCCACCGCGCAAAAAACCTTCGAACAAGGCCAACTGGGCGATGATCTGCCAACCATTGAGGTCGCCAAGGCTGAGCTGGAAGACGGCATTCCCGCCTTTGCCGCCCTGGTCAAAGCGGGCCTGTGCGCATCCAACGGCGAAGCGCGCCGCCTAATCAAAGGCGGCGGCGGGCGCATTAACGACAAGGCCTTCGCCAACGAAACCCAAGCGGTCACGCTTGCCGACCTCAACGAGGACGGCGTCGCAAAATTATCGGCGGGCAAAAAACGCCACGCCCTACTGCGCGCAAACTAGCCTGGAACACTGAACCGGTCCTACTGAACGGGCGCAGGGGTCACCGGTTCGAGCGGCGCGGCGTGCGGCGCCGGCGGCGTAATCGGTTGTTGCGGTTTTTCGGGCGCGACTTTGGGAACGACTTTTTCAGGTATCTCTTTTTCTTTATCCGATCCGGTGAAGATGCCCCGCAGCGCGCCGGGCGCCAGGGCGCTCAACGGGTTGACGGTGATCTCGACGTTTTCGCCCACACCTTTCATGGTGTAGGTGGCGGCGAACAACCCGCCGCCCTTTTCTGGGCCGGTGAACAATTCGCCGATGATGGGGATTTTGCCCAACAACGCGTTGATGGCATAGGCCGGAACCACCGTGCCCTTGATGTCCATGAGCTTGTTGTCCATGTCCAAAGTGCCGCTTGCGGTCACCCCAATGGTCGGGCCCGAGGCGCGGGAATCGGAAAGTTGGAGCACGCCATGGTCCAACTTGAAGGGCGCTTCGAAAATATCGAAATTCAACCCTTCGCCCTGGAGTGCGTCCAAAACGCCGGTCAACGACATCACGCCGATCAGTTCGGCAAACGCCGGGGCGTCGATCATGGCGTAGTTTTGCACCTTCAGAACGCCTTCTAAGGGGGCGTCGGGGCGTGGGTCTGTGTAGGCCGCCTTGAGGTCCAACGTGCCGCCTAAGATGTTGTCATATAGATCCAACGTTCTGAGCGCCGCCCCGGCATTATCGGACCCAATCGACAGATATCTCAGCCCATCTGTATCTGTATCGAGCAGCAGCTCGATACTCCCACCACCCTTTTGATCGTTTACAACACCCGTAACATCGATTTTGCGCCACCCCCCCTGATCGCGGTACACGGTGCCGATTAAATCGCTCAAGACGCGGTCTTTGCGAATCATCAAGGTATGGATGTCGACCGCGACGTTGAGCATCAAATCGTCATTGCCAAGGTTTTCGCGCGTCGGGACCTTGCGGATACCCAGCATTTCGTCCCACAACAAACTGGCGTCGAGGCTTTCACCGCGCAGCACCAATTCCCATGCACCGCGCGCGATCGGCGTTAAAGAGCCCGAGACGTCGGTGTTTCCCGAACGCATGGTGTCCAGATCGATGCGTTCCAACGCGCCGTCGGTGAAGAACTTCGCCGAGCCTGAAATATTCATATCCGGGGCCGACACCTCGAATTTGGGGATTTCTTGGGGCCGCCCCTCTTTTAGGCGAAATTCCAAAACCGCCGTACCCGGCACGCCAGCAGGCTTGTCCCAGCCCAGCTCTGGCGCGGCAAGCCCGATGTTGGCGAGGTCGATGCGCGCGGACATCGATTGACGCCCATCGGCGAGTTCTGTGTAATTCACATTGGCTTCGGCGCCGCCAGACATGTAGCGCGACAAGATCGCCGGCACTTCGATGCCCAGCGCACCCAAATTCAACACATTCTTGATGCTGCCCGACAGCTCATAGCGATCACGAAATAAGGCTCGATCACGAAAGTCGTGATTCCACACCAACTGCACCGGAACCCCACCGAGCCCCGCATCGCCCCCCAGCACCAACGCATCGTTGGTGACCGACAAGTCCAGATCGCCATTGATCAGATCTTTTTCAAACAGCGCGCCTTTGATGCTGGCGCCGCTGAGCCGCGCTTGCGCTGTGGCGACCACTTCGGTGGCCAACAGATCGACTTTGAGAGGGAACTGCAAGCGGACATGCGCCGCCACCGTGCCGTCGGCGTTTTCAGGTTTGATGCCAAGTTCCGATGAAAAGCCCAATGGCTGGTGATCGATCAACGCCAACGCCGCCGGAACCGGCCCCAAGACATCCAGGGCGATATCGGCTTCGGGCAGATCTTGCTGCAGGTTAAACAGCGAGATGTCCCCGCCCATAATTTTCAGGCCTTCATAGCCTTCCGCACCCTCGACTTTGATGTCGAAACGCTTTTCATTGAACGTGGCGCTGCCCACCGCATTTCGGACCGGCGGCATCGGCGATAAATAATCGACGCTCAGACCATGGGCTCGAATTTCGCCGGCGACCGACGCCAAGTTCATCCCCCCGTCGCGATCGGGGCGCAGCGCCAAGCTGATTGAGGCGCGGTCCGCCACGCCGTCACGCAAATTTGGAATCACCCAGGTGCGCGCATCGACGCCCAATTGCGCTGGCCAATACGACGCCAGATCGTTGAACGCCACATCCGCAATTGATCCGGTGATATCCACCGACGGCATTTGATTTACCGCGACCAAGCCCTCGACGGTCGCCGTGATATTGGCCACCGGCCCGACAGTTCTGCCCACATGCGCGCCGCCAAGGCCGACCTGCATATCCTTAATCAGCAAACGCCCCGCTTGCTTTGAATAGTTGAGCGCGGCGGTGATGGATTTAAGCGGCATTTCATGATCGATGGGTGCTGGCAGATAGAAAGTTTCGCCATCCTTGAAAACCACATCCAGTGTGGAAATATCGAGCGTCTCGCTGCCGCCTTCAAAGCGACCACTGATGTGCAGATTGTCCACCGCCGTGCGTTGCGCCCACGCCAACGCGTCCAGCTTGGCCGCAACCGGCACCGGCAAGGCCAATGCGCCCGGCCCGCCGCTGAGATCAAAACCAACCCCTTCAACCCGACCGTTTTGTTCCATGCTCAAGGTGATGGTGCCCGAAAGCGGCACATCGATCGCACCCAAAACATCCATTTTCGGCGACAGCGATACAAAATCCACAGGCGTCACCTTGTCGAAGCTGACGCCTAAATCGATCCGCTTGCCCGCCAAGGAATAGGCGCCGATAATCGACACCGCCGCCAGCTTGTCGCCCGCTTGCAGGTCCAGGTCCAATTCGGCCTCAAGGCCGCCATCGGCGCGGATAAACTGGGCGTTGGCGCTCGGCGCATACCACGTGGTGCCCAGCGCGCGGTCCTCATACGTAATTTCCCCGGCGATGATGGAAATGCGTTTAAGAAAACTCATCGCTTGCCCGGGGTTGGGGTCTTGCAACATCAACAAGATCATCGAGGAAACGAAATCGTTTGAACTTTCTTCGCTGTCCTGCTCCCCCAACGCGAAACCGCCATCGGCGCGCCTCACGACGCGAAAGCGCGGGCCGAAGAACTCCACCGAGCGCGGCGCTACAGTCCCCTTCATCAAGGCTTCGGCGCTGAGAGAAATCGACACTTCGGGAACCGCGGCGATTTCTTCGCCGCTGGGCAAAGACGTACGCAGGTTGACGATTCGGATGTCCAGCGTGCGTTCCCACCCAGCCCAGGTGAGAATCGTATCATCTACGGCCAGTTTGACCGCGCCTTTGTGAACCTCTGCCAGCGCGCCTTCGATGTAGGGCGTCAGAAAGCTGATCGACACCGGCCCCGACGCCAAGCGCCACGAAACCAACAGCGTCGCCACCAGCAGGCCCACGCCGAGCCCGCCGATCACTTGAACAATGCCCCTGAAAACGCGTTTGACCAGTAGACTTTTCCCTCTGCCTCAAGGCATGCTGATGACACATCGTGGCGTCAACAGGCTTAAAGAATTCAAAACACCATGCAGCTTTTCGATTATCCCCAAAAAAACCTGCCCGAGCCAGCCCATCAGGACAGCGTCGCAACCGGCTGGGAACGCTTCATCGAAACCGCCCAAAAAACCAACGCGGACACGCCAGAGCTCATCGCCTTCGCCCATGACCTGCAATCACACCCGGTCGGCGCCAAACTGGGCGCATCCATATTCGGCAACTCACCGTTTCTTAGCGCATGCTGGATCAATGATCCACAGTTCACGAAGGACTTACTTGAACAAGGTCCCGATGTCATGCGCGATAATGTGCTCAAGGCCACCCGCGAAGACAGCAAAAATCTCGACGAAGCGGCGCTAAAAACCCATTTGCGCCGACAGAAAAAGCGCCTCGCCTTGACCGCTGCGCTGGCTGATATTTCCGGGACTTGGGATCTATTCGACGTCACCGGCGCGCTGTCCGAATTTGCCGACGCCGCCACCTCCGCCGCGTGCGCCTTTCAGCTTTCCAATTTGGCGCGGCGCGGCAAGATCAAACTGAAAAACCCTGACGATCCGGAGCAAGGCTCGGGTCTGGTGGTGCTCGGCATGGGCAAGCTGGGCGGGCGGGAGCTCAATTATTCGTCCGATATCGACTTGATCTTGCTGTTCGATCCCGAAATCATCGAGACCGACGAGCCGATGGAACTACAGCAAAGCTTTATCCGTCTGGCGCGTGGCTTGGTCAGCATGCTCGATGAGCGCACCGCGGACGGCTACGTGTTTCGCACCGATTTACGCCTGCGTCCCGATCCTGGCTCGACGCCCTTGGCGATTTCCACCACCGCTGCGGAAATTTATTACGAAAGTATCGGTCAAAACTGGGAACGCGCCGCGATGATCAAGGCGCGCCCCATCGCCGGCGACAAGGCTGCGGGGGCCGCGTTCCTGGCGCACCTGAAACCGTTCGTGTGGCGCAAAAACTTGGATTTCGCCGCTATCCAAGACATTCAGTCGATCAAGCGCCAGATCAACGCGCACAAAGGCGGAACCAGCATCAAGTTGCACGGCCACAACGTCAAATTGGGCCGGGGCGGCATCCGCGAAATCGAATTTTACGCCCAGACCCAGCAGCTGATCTGGGGCGGACGAGATCGCAACTTGCGCAAAGTCCCCACGCTCGACGCGCTGAACGCCCTGGTCGCAGCGGGGCACGAAAAACCCGATAATGCTCAGACGTTAGAAGGCGCCTACCGCTACCTGCGCCGCGTCGAACACCGTCTGCAAATGATCAACGACGAACAAACCCACACCCTGCCCGATGATCAGCATGGGCTTGAAGCCGTCGCCACGTTCTTGGGCTATGATAGCTTAAACGCGTTCGCCGAAGAACTTTTGGCGACCCTGGGCCAAGTGGAACACCTGTACGCCGAACTGTTTTCCGAAGGCGAACAGCTTTCCGACTCCGGTAGCGAGGCTGGCGGCGAAGGCGGCAACCTGGTCTTCACCGGCGGCGAAAGCGATCCTGAAACGCTCAAGACCCTAGGCGACATGGGTTATCAAAACGCCGCAGCGGTCGATGCGGCTGTGCGCGGCTGGCATCACGCACGCTACCGCAGCACCCGATCGGCGCGGTCGCGCGCGATTTTGACCGAACTGATGCCCAGCATTCTGAGGGCCATGGCCTCAACCGCCGAACCCGACAGCGCGCTGCTGCGCTTTGATGAGTTCCTGTCCAAGCTGCCCGCCGGGGTGCAGCTGTTTTCGATGTTCCAGTCCAACCCGCAGATGCTCGACTTGATCGCCGAAGTTCTGGGCACCGCCCCCCGTCTGGCCCAACACTTGGCGCGCAACGCCCACCTTTTGGACGGCGTTTTAACGCCCGGATTTTTAGACCAACCACCCAGCGCAGAAGAAATGCGCGCGGATTTGGACGAAGTCTTGCAAGACGCGGCCTGTATGGAAGACGTCCTCGACCTGGCGCGTCGCTGGGCCAAGGACCGCAAGTTCCAAGTGGGCGTGCAAATTCTCAAAGGCACCATTAATGAGCGCGAAAGCCAGCGTGCGCTGACCGATGTCGCCGAAACACTGCTGGGCGCCCTTCAGCCGCGGGTCGAAGCCGAATTCGCCATCCGCCACGGCGTGGTGCCCGGTGGCGCAATGACCGTGGTGGCCTTTGGCAAATTGGGCGGCGGCGAAAAGACCCCGACGTCGGACATGGACATCACTTTCGTCTACGATTTCGACCCCGACGCCAGCGCCTCAGACGGCGACAGGCCGCTCGCCGTCAGCCAATATTTCGCGCGCCTCAGCCAACGCCTGATCAATGCCTTGTCCGCGCAAACGGCTGAAGGCGATCTATACGAAGTCGACATGCGCCTGCGCCCCAGCGGCAATGCCGGACCCATTGCGACGTCGCTGAGCGCGTTTGAAAAATACCTCACCGCCGACGCCTGGACGTGGGAGCATATGGCTCTAACCCGTGCGCGCGCCCTGACTGGACCCGATGATTTGCGCGGTCGTGTGCAAAACGTGATCCAGGGGGCCCTGACCACTGAACGCGACCCCGACAAGCTGGTGGTCGATGTATCCGACATGCGAGGGCGCATGGATGCCGAACGCCACACCGACATCCCATGGGAAATCAAAAACTATCGCGGCGGTCTGGTGGATATCGAATTTATATCTCAGTACCTGCAGCTCAAGCACGCCCATGCCCACCCCGATATTTTGTCGACCAACACCCGCACCGCGCTGGCCAACCTCAAACGCGAAGGGGTGCTCGACGCCGACACCGCCAGCCGTTTGATCCAAGCGTTGGACCTTTGGCAATCGATCCAAGGCCTGCTGCGCCTGACCTTCACCGCGCAGCAGCGCGCCCATCACGATTACGTCATGGCCCCCAGCCTACAGCGCCAAATTTGTCGCGTGGCGGAAACCGAGACATGCTCAGACGCCGAAAACCGCATCAAGACCACCGCCGCCTGGGTGCTGGACACATTTCACAACCTGATCGACGCCCCCGCCGACGCGGCGCGCCCCAACGTGACGTCGGATTTAACGGATTTAGCCTAAGACGTTGATCTAAAACACAGTGCTGCGCTCAGGTTTAACACTTTTTGTTGTGTTATTTGTGCGTTGGGCGTAGACTCCCTTCCTCGCGAACACAAATGGCGCGGCATCAGTAATTTTATGTGGGATGGAGGATATTCGTATGGCGGCAGGTGAAACGCAAAAGAACACCACAGTGGCGAACGAAACCAAGGCAAAAGCAACACCGAAAGCCAAATTTCCCTCAAAGCCTAAAGCCAGCGCAAAGCCTAAAGCCGCGGCCAAACCCCACACGCCTCATGCCAACATCCACAAAAGTCACGCGCTGTTGCAGCATGATCGCGCCCTGAAAAAGAAATCGCCGCTGCCCGAAAACTACCCTTACAAAACCCGTATGAGCCGCCCGCAGTACGAAGCCCGCAAACAAGAACTGCAGATCGAGCTGCTCAAAGTTCAAAACTGGGTCAAGGACACTGGCCAACGCGTGCTGTGCATTTTTGAAGGTCGCGACGCGGCGGGCAAGGGCGGCACCATTAAGCGCTTTACCGAACACCTCAACCCACGTGGCGCGCGCGTGGTGGCGTTGGAAAAACCCACCGACGAAGAGCGCGGCCAGTGGTACTTCCAACGCTATGTCGAACAGTTGCCGACCAAGGGCGAGATCGTGTTTTTCGATCGCTCTTGGTACAACCGCGCCGGCGTCGAGCGGGTGATGGGTTTTTGCTCGCCCGCCGAATACATGGAATTCATGCGCCAAGTGCCTGAATTTGAACGCATGCTGGTGCGCAGCGGCATCCGTTTGTTCAAGTTTTGGTTCTCGGTCAGTCGCGACGAACAACTCTACCGCTTTCAATCGCGCCAAAACGATCCGCTCAAACATTGGAAGCTGAGCCCGGTGGACGTGGAATCACTTGACCGTTGGGATGAGTATTCCGAAGCCAAGGAAAGCATGTTTTTCTACACCCACACGGCGGATGCGCCGTGGACGGTGGTGCGCTCCGACGACAAAAAACGCGCGCGCATCAACTGCATGCGCAACTTCCTCTCCAACATGCCCTATCCCGGCAAGGACGACGAAATCAAGATCACCCCAGATCCACGTCTTGTCGGTTCGGCCGATACGTTCTATGAAACCTTGGACGATTTCGATCCGGAGAAGAAAAAGCTCCGCATCTAATCTAAGACAAATTCATAGAGGATCATTATGAGCGTAACCATCGGCGATAAAGCGCCCGCCTTCGACCTGCCCACAGATGGCGGCGGACAAATGAAACTGTCCGACCTCAAAGGTAAAACCGTGGTGCTGTACTTTTATCCCAAAGACAGCACGCCGGGCTGCACCACTGAGGGCAACGACTTCACCGAACTGCATGGTGAATTTGAAAAAGCCGGTGCGGTGATCCTCGGCGCCAGCAAGGACAGCGTCAAACGTCACGACAACTTCAAAGCCAAGCAAGGCTTTCCTTTCACCTTGCTGTCGGACGAAGACGGCGTGCTGTGCGAAGCTTACGGCGTGTGGGTTTTGAAAAAGAACTATGGCCGCGAATATATGGGCATTGAACGCGCGACCTTCGTCATCGACGCCAAGGGCAAGATCGCCCACGAATGGCGCAAGGTCCGCGTCAAAGGTCATGCCCAGGCCGTTTTGGAAGCCGTACAAAGCCTGTGAACTTGCCCGCGACCCTAACGGAGGCCGCATACGCCGTTCTGAGTTCAGCCGAGCCTTCCGATAAGGTTCACCTGACCTATGGGTACGCACGCATGTGGCGGGACGGCGAGATTTTCGACATTGGCGATACCCGTCCACCGGACCGCCCCGCGCGTCCGGCCAAGCCTGAACTGTGCAGCCCCGGCGATATGCCCAAGCGTTCCACCGGGGGCGGCAAGCGACGCGTCAATTTGGTCCACGCCATCGCGCATATTGAGCTCAACGCCATCGATTTGGCGTGGGATATGGTGGCGCGCTTTAGCAATCAAGATCTGCCCAAAGCCTTTTATGACGACTGGGTGCAAGTCGCCGAGGACGAAGCGCGCCATTTTGACATGTTGGTCAAGCGCCTGGACGAGCTGGACGCACGCTATGGCGACCAGCCCGCCCACGACGGTCTATGGGAAGCCGCAGTCAACACCGCTGGCGACATTCTGGCGCGTTTGAGCCTAGTGCCCATGGTGTTGGAAGCGCGCGGCGTCGACACCACGCCTGCGTCGGTGCAACGGTTGCGCGCCAACGGCGACGACGCCACCGCCGACATCATGCAGCTCATCGGCGATGAAGAGATCGCGCACGTCGCCGCCGGGGTGCGCTGGTTCGAACATATCTGCGCAAACCGGGGGCTCACCCCCGTGCCGACGTTTAAGGCGTTGGTGGCCAAACACTTCAAGGGTCAGCTCAAGCCGCCGTTCAATGTGCCCGCACGCACCCAAGCGGGCATGGGGCGCGATTATTACGATATCGACACCCGCACCGGTGGAGAGGCTTGAAACATCCCCTTCAGCCCGTTAGTAATCATGTGATGAAATCGCGCGCGCCGTAAATTCGAAGAGGCCAAATCCATGAGCGAAGACGCCAAAGCCGAAAAGCCAAGCGAAGCTCCAGAAACTGAGGCTGAAGAAGCTGAAGTTGATGGCGCTGAGGGTGAGGCCGAGCAAGATGCGCCGACAGGTCTAAAAGCCAAATTGGCCGGAAAACTGAAATACATTCTCATCGGCGTGGCTGCGCTGGTGCTCATCGGTGGCGGTGCGGGCGTCTATTTTTCCGGCATCCTACACAAGGAAAAACTCCACGAAACGACCATCGCGCTACCCGGGCCGCCGGTTTTTCATGAGCTTCAACGCATCACCGTGGACTTAAAACCAAGCCCCGGACGCGCCCGACCGTTCATCCGCCTGACCATGCAGGCCGAACTGCAAGGCGACAGCGCGAAACAAGCCTTTATCACCAACGAAGTCAAAATTATGGACGCCCTGCAAGCTCATCTGCGCACTGTCACCGCGCCGGAACTGAGTGGCGAGCAAGGCACCGAGCGCCTACGCGAAGACTTCATCACCATCATCAACCGCATCATCGCCCCGGAAGTCGCCATCTCGGTGTTTTACAAAGACATCTTGGTGCGCTGATCACCGCGCAAAACCGCACCCCCCCATAAAAAACGCGGAGCTGACGTCAGCTCCGCGTTTTTCAAGATTGTATAGCGTTCCAACGTATCGCTAGTTTTGAGCGCCTCGTTTCCACGGGTTACTCCCGCCGCGATGGCACGCGCTACAGTTGGCCATCGATTTGGCGCGCTGTACGGAAGAACGCGAAACTTCACCTCGATGCTCACGCGCGAACCACGGCTGTTCGGTGATGCGGATCGGACCGTCACCGGACGACGCGCCCGACAGCAGATAGTTTTCGATGTGCTTACGGGTCGGTTCATCTAAGGACGCATCTTCACCAAAATGGTTGGGCAAATCGCCCATAATCTTGCGCCACGAACCTTGCGGCAAAGCCTCTGGTCCATAAACCATGTGACAGTCGCCACATTCCTTAGCGGTGATTTCATCGGTGATGACAAAGCCGCCGCCACCGGAACCAAAGCCTCTGAGGTTGCCCTTACCGCCACCGCCACCGGAACCGCCGCCACCAAGGCCCAAAAAGCCGCCGCTGAAGAAGCCGCCGTTGCCGCCGCCGGACGCATGGGCTTGGCCCAATTGGGTGAGCGTCGGCGTGGTGTAGGCCACCGTCGCCGCAACGCCAAGCATCGCCAAGGCTTTGGCGTATTTGATTTTCTTTTTGTTTGCTGTGGATGTGCTTGTCATAAAGGAAGCCCCTCTTGTTTTGAGCACTATATCATTTAAATCAGACTATGACAGAACACCTGAATTGAGACTGAACGGTGTTGGCGCGCACCACTGCTGTGCTAAAACAAGCCATGTGGATACGACTTGACGGCATTGAACAGCCCCTGCGTTTTGAGGGCGGCGACGAACTTGAGGACGTGCTGAAAAACGTGCTCAGGGGCTGGTCCATGACGCATCTAGATACCTGTTCCGACTTGGCCATGATTCAGATTTCTAAAGGCCCGCATGGTTATGAGCGTCGATCGCCGTGGATCGAACGCGGCGCCGCGGTGGTCCATCCAGACCCGGTGGATGCGGTGTGCGACCTGCTGCTTGATCTGCAGCACGCCTACATCGAAGACCGCGCGCGTAACGGCGGCGACGCGATGCTGACCTTGCACGCCGCAGGGGTGCGCATGGGCATGGCCGACAACGCCGGACTGGTGGTGATGCCCAGCACCCACGCCAGCGGCAAAAGCCTACTCACCACAGCGCTTGGCGCAGCGGGCCACCGGGTGTTCGCCGACGACCAATTGCCGATCATCGCAGGCACGCCGACATTAGGTGTATCACCGGGGTTTTTGCCACGCGTGCGTCGACCCTTGCCCGAAACCTTGAACGCCGCGCTTGCGGACTTCATCCGCAGCCACCCCGGACCGATCAGCGATCAGTTCCGCTACGTCGATTTAAGCAGTGAGGCCATGGCCCCACGGGACGAAAAAGCGCCGATCAAAGCGGTAATTCTACTGGACAGGCGTGACGGGGCAAGGCCAAGCCTAAGCCCTGCAGACGAAAGCGCCGTGCTGAAAGCCTGCATCTTGCAAAGTTTCGGGCGCAAGCTCGGCGCGTTGGAGGTGCTCGATCATCTGCACGCGATGATCAAAGACATTGCGTGTTATACGCTCAGCTATGGCGATGCACAGGGCGCCGTGGCGGTGTTGGAAGAGGCCTTCGATTAAACGCCTCAGTCGATGTCTTCGACTTGGCCGTCGCCGCCTTTGACCCGGTGCGCCAACGCCGCCTCCATGAATTGGTCGAGATCGCCGTCGAGCACCGCGCCGGTGTTGGACGTTTCCACCCCGGTGCGCAAATCCTTGACCATCTGGTAAGGCTGCAACACGTACGAGCGGATCTGGTGGCCCCAACCGATATCAGTCTTGGCGTCGTGTTCGGCCTGGGACGCTTCTTCACGCCGGCGCAATTCGGCCTCGTACAGGCGGGCGTTGAGCATTTTATAGGCTGCCGCGCGGTTCTTGTGCTGCGAGCGATCATTTTGACACTGCACCACGATACCCGACGGAATGTGCGTGATGCGCACGGCGCTATCGGTTTTGTTGATGTGCTGGCCGCCGGCGCCGGATGCGCGGTAGGTATCGACGCGCAGATCTTTGTCTTCGTAATTGACTTCAATGTCGTCGTCGATTTCGGGATACACCCACACCGACGTGAAACTGGTATGGCGACGCGCGCTGGAATCGTAGGGTGAAATGCGCACCAAGCGATGCACGCCGCTTTCCGTTTTCATCCAACCGTAAGCGTTCTCGCCACTGATTTTGATGGTGCACGATTTGATGCCGGCTTCTTCACCGGGGCTTTCTTCCAGCCACTCGGTCTTGTAACCGTGTTGCTCGGCCCAGCGCACGTACATACGCGTGAGCATTTCCGCCCAGTCCTGGGCCTCGGTGCCGCCAGCGCCGGCGTGAACTTCGAAATAGCAGTTGTTGGCGTCGGCTTCACCCGACAGCAAGGTCTGCAACTCGGCCTTACCGGCGCGGTCGCGCGCCGCGATCAGCGCGGCTTCGGCCTCTTTGATGATGTCATCGTCGCCTTCCGCCTCGCCCATCTCGATCAGCTCGAGATTGTCGGCCAAGTCAGTGACCAAGTCGTCAATTTCCTTGATTAACCCGTCAAGCTTGGTGCGCTCTTTCATCAAGGCCTGGGCCTTGGCGGCGTCGTTCCACAGCTCTGGGTCTTCGGCCAGCGCGTTCAGTTCTTCCAGGCGCAATACGGCTTGGTCGTAGTCAAAGATGCCTCCTCAGCAGTTCCAGCGACTGCTTGAGGTCTTGAGTAACGGTTTCGATCTCGGCGCGCATGGGGCGGCGGTCCTTATTGTTGTTGGATCGGTGCAAGGTTTGTAGCCAAAAGCCGCCAACGACACAAGACGCCTTTGCGCAGCTTCACGACGCCAAGCACACCCGGTTGCGGCCTAAGTCTTTAGCTTGATACAGCGCCACATCGGCTTGTTCGATCAGATTGTCGATCTCGACAAGGCCGTTCATCGCCGATATCGACGTTACGCCCAGGCTGGTCGTGATCCGCACGGCGCTCGCCCCGATATCGAAGAGTTCGGCTTCAACCGCCAAGCGTATACGTTCGGCCACATGGTGGGCCTTGTCTTCGGCGGTGGCGGGCAACAGCATTGCGAATTCCTCACCGCCAAGACGCACAAGCACGTCTTGCGCGCGCAGCACCCCGTGGACGATGTCGACAACCCGCTTGAGAACCGCATCTCCCGCCAAATGACCGTATGTGTCGTTGACCGATTTAAAGTGATCCAAATCCAAAATCACCAATGACACCGCGCCCCGTTCGCGTCGAGCGCGCGCGAGAATGTGGTCTGCAATGGCATGAAAAGCGCGGCGATTGAAAGCGCCGGTCAACGGATCTCGCTCGGCTTGACGAACCAAATCCTTTTTCAAATACTCCATAATGATCGCCATATAGACCATCGCGGAAACCATCGACACACCAAGGCCGTTCAACAACCCCAGTTGGGTCGCCAGCGTCGGGTCCAATAAGCTCTGTCCACCGCCCCACGATAGCGAAACCGCAACCCGCACCACCTGCACGCAAAAACTCCAGACGAACACCAGCGACATGACCTTAACGCTAAAATAGTTCTCGTCTCCTTCGCGGGGCCACAGGGCGCGCACGTACAGCACGTCGAACGCTCCAATGATCAGACTTGAGAGCACGGCGCGCGCCATAAAGCTGGGCTCAAAGACAGTCCAATAAACCATCGCCGACATGAGGACACAATACAGCACAAGATGCACTGCGGGCCGGATCGGCCTGCGCATCATAAAGGCGCGATTACCTTGCCAGATGAAATGAAAACCTAAGATCAACAAACCATTGCCAAGCAAAATAGACGCGGTCAATGGGATGGCGTTGCGCAGTGTAAAGGCCAGCAAGGCAAGCGTCACACACACGCGCCCCAACGTCCAGAAGTTGACGCCAGGAATTGACCTGTTGAGATGCCAGGCAAAAATCAAAATGGTGGTGGCGAGAAAATGCGTCAGCGTCAGCGCGAGCAGCAGCGTGAAAGAATCTAAGGTCAATACAAACCGCCCGTTCCCGCCGCAGGCGTTTCACCACCGCCGCCGCCCGCGCTTTCTGCGCCCAAGACTTGGGTGTTGTCGCGCGGCACGGTGCCGGGTTTGAAGGCCTCTAAGATGATGCCTGTGTCGCCGCTGTGGGCCGGCAACCCGGTGGTCGCGTTGATGCGCACCAGATGCACGCCCGAGGGCAAACGGAACGGCACCGGGGGCTGGCCCTCAAGCGCCTCTTTCATGAAATCGCGGAAAATCGGGGATGCGACGGACGCGCCTTGTTCGCGCGGTCCCAACGAACGCGGTTCGTCAAAGCCGGTGAACACGCCCACCGTCAAATCGGGCGAAAAGCCGATGAACCATGCATCGCGGGCGTCATTGGTGGTGCCGGTTTTGCCACCCAACGGCTTGCCCACCGCCTTGACCCGGCGACCGGTGCCGCGCTGCACGGTGCCCTCCAGCATCGACACCATTTGGTATGCGCTGGTGGGATCGGTCAGTTGCTTGCGTTCGTCGGGCACGTTGGGCACCGGCTGTCCGGTCCACGCCACCGCTTGACAGCCCACGCACGGGCGCTTGTCATGACGGTAGACCGTATGGCCGTTGCGATCTTGAATGCGGTCGATAAAAGTCGGCGCGATCTGCTTGCCGCCGTTGACCAGCATCGCATACGCCGCCGTCAAGTCGAGCAACGTCGTTTCCCCCGCGCCCAGCGCCATGGACAACTGTTCGGGCAAGTTGTCGATGATGCCGAAGCGCTTGGCGTATTCGGAGATCTTTTCCATCCCCACGGTTTGCGCCAAACGCACGGTCATCAGGTTACGCGATTTTTCGATACCCAGACGCATGGTCGATGGACCGTAGAATTTTTTGGTGTAGTTGGCGGGGCGCCACTTGGGCAGCCCCGGCCCTTGATCGATCACGAACGGCGCGTCGAGGATCAAGGTCGAGGGCGTAAAGCCGCTGTCCAGCGCCGCCAGATAGACGAACGGTTTAAACGCCGATCCCGGCTGACGCTTGGCCTGGGTGGCGCGATTGTATTCGCTGGCGTCATAGTCAAAACCGCCCGACATCGCCAACACCCGGCCCGAATGCGGATCAAGCGCCACGATAGAGCCTTGAATTTCGGGAATTTGGCGCAGCGCGTAAGTCCCCGGCGGGTAATCAACGGTCTTTTCTTTTTTACCTTTACCCGTCGTGTAACCGGCGACCGCTTCCACCGCGACCACGTCGCCCGCGACCAACACATCGGCGGGTTTGTGCACCACCTTGTCCAGATACTCGCCTTTGAGCCACTTGCGCGCCCATTTCAGTTCACGCAGAGGGATCGTCGCAGGGCCAACGCCTTTGACGATGATTGAGGCGGACTTCTCATCCAGGGCCGTCACCACGGCGAGCCCCCAGGGCCCCAGGGCCTTTGGCGGGGTCATGGTCTCAAGCGTCACAGCAAACGCGGCGGCGTCTTCGATGCGCGCGATCGGGCCGCGCCAACCGTGACGCCGATCATACGCGATCAAGCCATCGCGCAAGGTCCGTTCCGCAATTTCCTGCAGATGCGGGTCCAGGGTGGTGTGAACGCTCAAGCCCCCGGTGTACAGCGCGTCTTCGCCGTATTGGTCGTATAACTCGCGGCGCACTTCTTCGGCGAAATAGTTGGCGGTGATGAACTCGGCTTCAGCGCGACTTTCCACCACCAGGTCGTCGGCTTGGGCCATACGGGCCTCAGCTGCGGTGATGTATTCATCTTCGCGCATACGTCCGATGACCCAGTTGCGACGCTCCAACGCGGCGGCTTTTTTGCGCACCGGATGATAATTGCTGGGCGCTTTCAGCAATGCGGCGAGATAGGCGGTTTCGGCGATCGTCAATTCATCAAGAGACTTGTTGAAATAGTTCAACGCCGCCGCGGCAACCCCGTAAGAGCCCGAGCCTAAGTACACCTCATTTAAATACAGCTCTAGAATTCGGTCCTTGGAAAAGGCCCGTTCGATGCGAAACGCCAAGATCGCTTCCTTGATCTTACGCGAATACGACACCTCGTTGGTGAGCAGGAAGTTCTTCGCCACCTGCTGGGTGATGGTCGATGCGCCCACCGGGCGGCGACCGGACCCGTAATTTTTGATGTTGGTCAGCACCGCACGGGTCAAGCCCAGCGGGTCTATGCCGGGATGCGTGTAAAAATGCTTATCTTCGGCCGCCAAAACGGCCTGGATGATACGCCGGGGCATAGCGCGGATGGGCACGAACACGCGTTTTTCGGTGGCGTATTCCGCCAGCAAACGCCCGTCGCCCGCATGCACGCGGGTCATCACAGCGGGTTCGTAGTGCGCCAACTGCTGGTAATCGGGCAAGCCCTTGCCGAAATGCCAAAATACGTAAACGCCCGCCCCCGCAGCGGCGAAACCGCCGAACAGGACCAGACCGAACAACACCATAAATATTTTAAATAAGCGCTTCATTTCCAACAGAACTTAGGTGATCTCATGCCGTTACTCAATACGCGGATAATATGGCTCCCGTATGACAGACATGGCCCGGGCGTCCCCATGGCACCAACAGAAATCGCTTAAGGATAAAGATCGTCGAGAAGAGCTCAGTGCGTGCGCGCCTCTTGCGTTCCAGTAAAATGGCGGTCGATGCCCTTAACCATGGCCTCGGCCATTTTTCGCCGGTACTCGCGATTGAGCAAATTGCGCTCGTCTTGGCGGTTGGACAAGAAGCCCGCTTCGACCAATACCGACGGCATATCGGGGGCTTTCAACACCGCAAAACCTGCAAAGCGGTGAGAATTTCGCAGCAGTTTGACCTGTCGACGCAGCTGACCAACCAGTTCTTGGGCGAACAGCGCCGACTGGTTCATGGTTTCGCGTTGGGCCAAGTCCAACAATATGTTGGTCACGTCTTTACTTTCGGTGGACAGATCGATACCTGCGATCAAGTCGGCTTTGTTTTCTTTGGCCGCCAGTTTCGCAGCCTCTTTATCTGAAGCCTTTTCTGACAGTGTGTAGATGGACAAGCCACGTGTCTTGCGGTTGGGCACCGAATCGGCATGGATCGACATGAACAATTCCGCCCCCGCCTCGCGCGCCACTTTGACCCGGTCGCGCAAACGCAAAAAGATATCGCGGTCGCGCGTCAGCACCACTTTATAGCGTCCGGTGGCCTCCAACGCCGTGCGCAGATCGCGCGCCATCGCCAGCGTGACGTTCTTTTCATAAGTTTTGCCGATTCCGATGGTGCCGGGATCGACCCCGCCATGACCGGCGTCGATCGCAATGATACGCTTGCCGGGAACGGAAGGTTTGCGCGGCGGCAGCACCGCCGTAGCCGTTTGAGGTTGCGCCGGCAAAACGATGGTCGGCGGGCTGTCCGGCGTGACCTTGGCCACCAGTTCATCAAGGCTCTTGCGCGCTTTGGCCCGCTGCACAGCCAGGGTTTCCAGAAATTCAGTTTCCGATGTCGGGGCTAAATCCAAAACAAACCGCCACCGTCCGCCCCCCGCCGGCTTGAGCATGAAGCTGTTTTGCACGTTCACCGGACCTTTGACGTCCAGCACCATGCGCGATGTTCCGGGTGAAAATAGGCCGTAGCGCATGCGGCTCAGCAGGCCTTTGTTTTCCGTCGCGCTTTGATTATCCAGTTTCCAGTCCACTTCGGGGAAGTTGACCACAACCCGGTAAGGATCAGGCAAGGTGAAAACTTCAAATTTAAGAGACCGGTCAACATCCAAAACAATGCGCGTGCGCTCGCCATGCTGGCCAATGCGCACATCAGAAACTTGCGCCGTTTTAGGCGCCGACGCCAACTGCGCCGCCTGAACGGGTGCGACAATGGGCGCGACAGCCTGCGTCAAGCTCAGCGCAAACAACGCCAAACCCGCCAGCAGCCAACGTTTTGGCCCGATTTTCGGTGCGCAAAGGCTCATGGACGTGATCGGCTCCCGTTTCATGCTTTAAGTGCAATTCTTCGTGGTTTTTGGGCGGCAATATAAATCAATAAGATGATTGTCTAATCAATTTACTACCGTTATCTTAACCCCCATCGGAATTTAATGGGTAAAATCCCGTTATGTATCCGTTTTTTGAGAGTTTTCCGCAAGCGCGGAAAGCGGAAGGTGGCCATTCCCTTAGTCTATTCGCCGCCAAGAGGTTCCGCCAAAGGGCCCCTATGTAAAATGATGTGTAAATTGATGTCACATCAACATTACATCGTTTTCCCTTGGTTTCAGGAATACCCCGCACGACTGCGCTTGCTATTGAATGAAAGTTTCAACCCTATGCTTGCCAGCAGCGCGCAAGCCGCAACGACACTGTTCCCTGCCGTCCATGTGACGGGAGATTCTGCCGTCTTCAAGACGGCGGGCGTGTTTGCATGCGCGCCTGGCGGCAATCAAAACAGCGTATCCGGAAATCCCCCAAACCTTGGCTTAATCCCTGGTTTGGCCGATTCCGGCTGCCCTTGGAGTTTCAGTTTAAATGACCAAACGCATGCTTATAGATGCGACCCACCCGGAAGAGACTCGGGTCGCGCTCGTGGACGGAAATCAGCTTGAAGATTTCGACGTTGAGGTATCTTCCAGAAGGCAGTTAAAGGGCAATATCTATCTCGCCAAAGTCGTTCGTGTGGAGCCGTCGCTCCAAGCGGCCTTTGTCGATTATGGTGGAAACCGCCACGGTTTCTTGGCCTTTAGCGAAATTCACCCCGATTATTACCAAATCCCGGTTTCGGACCGCGAAGAAGGCGAAGCCGAAGCCGTTGAGGCTGCGGAACCCGACGACGCGGCCAGCGAAGACGCGCCCGAAGCCGCCGACGATGCCGACAACGGCGACAACGATGCGGAGCCTGAAAACGGTGTCGGCGGCGCAGTTGAAACCGTAGGCGGCGACGAAACCGACGAAGTCGAAGCCTCGCACCACCGCCGCACCCCCAGCGCTAAACAATACAAGATCCAGGAAGTCATCAAGCGCCGTCAGGTGCTCCTGATCCAGGTCGTCAAAGAAGAACGTGGCAACAAAGGCGCGGCGCTGACTACCTATATGTCGTTGGCCGGTCGCTACTGCGTCTTGATGCCCAACACCGCACGCGGTGGCGGCATCTCGCGCAAGATCACCAATTCCGCCGACCGCAAGTCGCTGAAAGCCATTTTGTCGAGCCTCGACGTGCCCCACGGCATGGCCGTGATCCTGCGCACCGCGGGCATCGGGCGCACCAAGGCTGAAATCAAACGCGATTTCGAATACCTGATCCGCCTGTGGAACAACGTGCGCGACCTGACGCTGCAATCGACCGCGCCGACGCTGGTGCATGAAGAAGGCGACATCGTGCGCCGTTCGATCCGCGATTTGTATTCGCGCGACATCGAAGACATCCAGGTGGAAGGCGAAGAAGCCTATCGCGCCGCCAAGGAATTCATGAAGCTGTTGATCCCCAGCCACGCGCGCAAGGTCAAACAGTATAAAGACCCTTCCGTTCCGCTGTTTCGCAACGCCGGTGTGGAAAACCAGTTGGACGCGATCCATAACCCGGTCGTGCACCTGCCGGCGGGCGGTTACTTGGTGATCAACCCGACCGAAGCGCTGGTGTCTATCGACGTCAACTCGGGCCGTTCCACCAAGGAACGCAACATCGAAGAAACGGCGGTGAAGACCAACCTCGAAGCCGCCGATGAAGTCGCGCGCCAATTGCGCCTGCGCGATTTGGCTGGTCTGGTGGTCATCGATTTCATCGACATGGACGTCAACCGCAACAATTCCCAGGTCGAACGGCGCATGAAAGAAGCGCTTAAACATGATCGCGCGCGCATCCAAGTGGGCCGCATCAGCCCATTTGGCTTGCTGGAAATGTCGCGTCAGCGTCTACGCCCCAGCCTCATCGAAACCTCGTCGGAGCCCTGCCCGCATTGCGGCGGTACCGGCATCCGGCGTTCGACCGAGTCCACCGCGCTGGTGGTGTTGCGCGCCATCGACGAAGAAGGCGCCAACCGCCGCGCTGCGGAACTGACCGTGCACGTGCCGACCTCGGTGGCGCTGTACATCTTGAACCACAAGCGCGACGCCTTGGCCGAACTTGAAGCCAAATACGGCATGCAGGTGATGCTGACCAACGACGATTCGTTGGTCCCGCCCGACCTGCGGTTGGAGCGCACCAAGAACCAAAACGGCGAAACCATTTCCGAAATGGTCGCCAATGTGCGCGCCGACGTGGTCGAAGACGCCAACCGCAAACGCAAACGCCGCCGTCGCGGCCGCAAGCGTGACGAGGATGGCGCGGAAACGCAATTCGACGCCGCCGAGTCCACCACTGTGTCCGCCGATGACGAAGCCGAAGGCGCAAGCGTCGCTCGCGATAGCTCTGAGGACGGCGAAACCGGCGAAGACGGCAAAAGCAAGCGCCGTCGCCGTTCGCGTCGCGGCGGTCGTCGTCGTCGTAAATCCATCGAGGGCGCCGCTGAGGGCGTTGAGGGCGTTGAAGGCGCAGAAGCACCCGAGGGCGCCGGGACGACCGAAGCCGCTCCTGTCGAAAGCGCCGAAGGCGCTGAAGGCGAAGTCGCCGCGACGTCAGAAGGCGAAGAAAAGCCCAAGCGTCGTCGCCGCTCGCGTCGTCGCAAACCGGCTGAAGGCGACGCCGTTGAAGCGGCCAACGCCAATGATGAGGGCGCCGTAGAAACTGCGCAACCCGCAGGCGAGGCCGCCCCTGAAGACCAGGTCGAGCAAGCGGCGGAGGGCGAAGAGAAACCCAAACGCCGCCGTCGCTCACGCCGCAAACCTGCTGCAGATGAAGCGCAAGCCGGAACCGAAGGCGTTGCAGAAGGCGAAGCTGAAGCGCCTGTCGCAGACGCGACTGAAGCCGAAGAAAAGCCCAAACGCCGCCCCCGCGCGCGCAAAAAGCCCGAGCCCAAAGTTGAGGCCGCCGCTGAAGCCGCTGCCGAACCGGTGGTCGAAGCAAAGCCGGAGCCCGCGCCCAAGCCAAAGCCCGAGCCCGCTCCTAAGGCTAAACCTGAGCCCGCCGCCGCTGAAGAAAAAGCAGCTCCGGCGCCAAATCCTGGCGTCAAAACTGTGGTCGTGGGCGAAGTGGCCGAAAAGCCCAAACGCAAAGGCTGGTGGAACCTCGGCGGCTAACGCCTCTCCACCTCAAAGACAACAAAAGGCGCGGATCACGGTCCGCGCCTTTTTGTATTTACCTCGCTGCAACCTCGCCCCTTCAAAGGGATGGCTGCACCGCCCTCAACCGTCCCACAGCCTCAGCCATGTCCTCAGTGCTTCCGGCAAACGAAAACCTCACGTAGTGGTGGCCTCGGCTGGGATCGAAGTCTGCGCCGGGGGTGATCGCGACGCCGGTTTTGGCGAGGATCTCTTGGCAGAACGCCTGACTATCGTCGGTCAGGTGTGAGACGTCGGCGTAGACGTAGAACGCCCCTTGGGCGTGGCTGAGTTTGTGAAAGCCCGCTTTGGGCAGTTCTGCGAGCAACAGGTCGCGATTGGCTTTGTAGCGCGCGACGTTGGCGTCGAGTTCAGGCTGGCAATCGAACGCCGCCAGCGCCGCCATTTGCGACAAGGTCGGGGCGGATATGAACAGGTTTTGCGCCAAGCATTCGACCGGGCGCGCCAGACTTTCGGGAAACACCAACCAGCCCAGCCGCCAGCCAGTCATCGAATAGTATTTGGAAAAGCTGTTAACGACGAAGCACTCGTCATCGAATTCGGCCATGGTGTGGGCGGGCTCTTCAAACGTGATGCCGTGATAGATTTCATCGGACACCACCCGCACGCCGCGTTCGCGACAATAGCCCGCCAAGGCGTTAAGTCCGTCGCGGTCGATCATGGTGCCGGTGGGGTTGGACGGTGAAGCGATGATCAGGCCGTCTAAGTTCCCCTCGACCTTTTCGAGCAGGTCCGGGGTCGGCTGAAAGTCGGTCTCCGGCCCGGTGAGGATGTCCACCACCTCGATATCAAGCGCGGTCAAGATATTGCGATACGCCGGATATCCGGGGCTCGCCAGCGCCACCCGGTCGCCCGCGTCGAACGCCGACAAGAACGCCAGCAAAAACCCGCCGCTCGATCCCGTGGTCACGGCGATGCGCGCGGGATCGATCTTCACCCCATACATGTCATCATACTGCGCCGCGATGCGCGCTTTGAGATGCGGCACGCCGAACGCATCGGTGTAGCCCAGCAGCTCTTGATCCAAGGCGTCACGCGCCGCTTGCAGCACTTTCGACGGCGCCGCGGTGGACGGCTGGCCGACCTCCATATGCAAGATGTCTTCGCCTTGGGCTTCGCGCGCATTGGCGGCGCGCATCACGTCCATGACAATAAACGGCGAGATCATGCCGCGTTTGGCGGCTTTCAACGTCATTGGCGCGCCCCGCCCATCAGCATCGATCCGGCAGCCAAGCCCACGCCACGCGGATCGGCCATCATCTGACAGTCCAACGGTTTGGTCGGCAGGCCTTCGGGGCAATACAGCACGTTCACTTGGCCCAAGTATGGAATTTGCGCGGTGGCGTGGCCCGCCGCCGCCAAATGGCTTTGCGCCGCGGCGTCCAAAGTGGGCTCAAAATACGTCACGTCAGGATCGCCGCCGTTGTGCACGCGCGGTGCGTCCACGGCCTGTTTCGCGTCTTGATCCGCCAACGCCATGCGCGCCACCACAGCCGTCAACGCGGTCGGCGCGACCACGCCGCCATTGGCCGCGGCGGCCATGCGGAATTCTTTGGTCGGCTCATTGACCAACAGCATCGGCGCCAAGCCGGTCGGCCCGCGACCGCTGGTGTCGGGGGCGGCGGCCAGCAGCACCCCAGTACCCGCGACGACGCGCCCGGTGCCGAAACTGGCGTTCATGCTCACCGCACACGCCACCGCGTTGCCCGCCGCATCTGCGGCCATGAACGATGTCGTCGCCGGGCTTTCGTGACGGTTGAGCGGACGCGGGTTCAAACTTGCGAGCGGCGTTTTACGATCCGTTTGCAGACCTTGGGCTAAATTTTGAATGTGGTCAGCCGCCACAGAAACGTTTCTCCCATTGATCCACGTCTCCCGGTCTGAAAATGATCGCACGGCGGCCTCGGCCAGTAGATTGGCGCGAGCGCCTTCGTCTGCGCCGTCGAATTGATCTTGTTCGATCAACATCGCCAGCATCACTGCGGCTTGGCTGGATGCGGCGGCCGGCGACGGCGCGAAATGGGCGACTTCGTTGCCGACCTCAACCCGCACCGTGTCGCGTAGCTGGGGGCGGAAATCGCGCAACGCCTCAACGCTCAACGATCCGCCCGCGCTTAGGGCGCCTTCGACAAAATGGGCGGCGAACGGCCCGGTGTAAAACGGTCCCACGCCGCGCGCGCGCAACAATCCCAAAGTCGAGGCCAAATCCAACTGTTCGATCTTTTCGCCCTCAACGGCGACACCAGCCCCCGTTTTGGAGCCATACATCGCCTTCGCCCCCGGATCGGACAGCACTGCCGGACCGATAGCGGCTAGGTCTCGGGCAAACGCACGTGACGTCGGGTGGCCAAAACGAGCGAAATTTTCCGCCGGGGTGATGACTTGTCGCCACAACAATTTTCCGTGGCGCGCTTGCAAGGCGAAAAAACCACGCGGATTTCCAGGCACCGCGCTGGGCCGGTCCGCCCCGGCAGGAATGCGACCGGAGGCTTGGGCGGTGAAGTCGAGCGCTTCGGTCTTGCCCGAGCGTTGATCGAACGCCACACACATACCGCCGCCCCCCAGGCCAGCGCGCGACGGCAAGGTAACGGCCATGGTGAAGTACATCGCCGCCACCGCATCCGCCGCCGTGCCGCCGGACGACAAAATATCGCGCCCGACCAAAGCGGCGCGCGGTTCATCTGCCACAACTCCGCCTAAAAAGCCTGATACAAACCCGACTGCGCCTTTTTGTAAGACCGGTTCACTGGAGCCACACGCCGTCACGCCAAGCGCCAAAGCGGCGACACTCAATTGACGGACCCAACTGTGGGTCTTAGGCTGCCCAGTAGGCTGCCCCGCAGGCAGGCGGCGACAAAGCGGGTTGACGTGAACCTTCTGAGAAACTTTAAGAATGGCTTTAAATGTGTTGAAGCGAATGCTCACCCCGATGTCCTTTATTTTGATCCGCCCAAAAGCGGAGCCTCGAAAAGCTGTGCCTCAGAGGATTTCCCCTGTGCGGCGTTTATGTCTGGTCGCCATGGTCGCGGCGCAGATGTGGATGATGCCCAATTCAGCCGCCTTTGCGCAAGGGGGTCGAACCATCATTCGTGACGCGGAGATCGAAGGTATCATCCGCGCGTATTCCGCACCACTGTTCGTCGCGGCTGGATTAGCCCCCAAAAGCGTAAACATCCGCTTGATCCAAGACGCCTCGCTCAATGCCTTCGTCGCAGGCGGGCGCAATATCTTCATTCACACCGGGTTGTTGCTGAAAAGCAAAGGGCCGGATGCGCTGATCGGCGTCATCGCCCACGAAACCGGCCACATCGAAGGCGGCCATCTCAGCCGCACCCGCGCCGCGATCGAGGGGGCTTCGATGGTGCAGCTGATCGGTACGCTGCTGGGCGCGGTGGTAGCGGTCGGCAGCGGCAGCCCAGAGGTCGGACAAGCGGTCATTTTGGGCAGCCAGTCCACCGGCCAGCGGATCTTTTTGAAATATTCCCGCACCCAAGAATCGGCTGCCGACCAAGCCGCCATGCGGATTTTGGAGGAAACCGGACGTTCCGCACGCGGCCTGGAAGGTTTTCTCAGTCAACTTGGCGACCAAGACATCCTCAATCCCCGTCTGCAAGACCCTTACGCACAGACCCACCCGTTGAGCCGCGAACGCGTCGACACCTTGCGCGCATTCATCGCCACATCCTCTTATTCCGACCAACCGCCTTCCGATGCCGACATCCAAGCCCACGCCATCATGGTGGCGAAGCTCTACGCGTTCATCAACCCGTTCATCCAGACGATGCGCAAGTATCCCAAAACGGATCAGAGCTATCCCGCGCGCTACGCCCGCGTCATCGCCTATTACCGCAACGCGGACCTCAAGACAGCCTTGCCGCTGTTGGATGAACTGATCGGCGAAATGCCTAAAAATCCGTTTTTGCTGGAACTCAAGGGCCAGATGCTGTTCGAACACGCCCGCCCCGACGAAGCGCTGGTGGCGTATCGCAAATCTTATGAGTTGGTCCCCGATGAGCCGCTGATCCTTATGGAACTGGCGCGCGTGGAATTGGAAATCGGCACGCCGGAACTCATCGATCAATCCATCGACCACTTCACCGCCGCCCACCGCTTGGGCGCCGCAAACGCCTTTTCGTGGCGTCAATTGGGCATTGCCTTTGGCCGCAAGGGTGAAATGGGATTGAGCTCTTTGGCGCTGGCGGAATCGGAACTGCGCACCGGTCAACTCACCAACGCTCAATATCATGCCGGACGCGCGGTAGAGCTGTTGAAAACCGGATCGCGCGAACACTTGCAGGCTCAAGACGTACTGGAAGCCATTAAAGTGGCCGTGGCGCGCGCCGAAGCGGCAAAGTAGTAAGGCCATGAAACGCTCCGCTTTATATACCTTCGGCGTGTTCAGCGCAGCCGTCTTAGCGCTGGCATCCTGCGCCGCACCGACAAAAGTCATGATCCCCGATCAACCCAGTCCCGAGGGTCGCTTGGCGGTGATGGGACCCGATCGCAACTTCAACCTCGACGCGCCCCCTGCGGACTGGATCATATCCGGAGGGGACGCCGGCGGCGGACGTGATGCGGCGGCGAAGTCCTCTTCCCTTTCAAGCGTGATGCGCGACGGCGTCCCCGCGCTGGAACTCAAAAGCGGTTCTGAGCGCATCATCGCCGTGCGCCGGGTAAACGCCATGATGCTCGCCACCCCGTTTCTCAGCTGGTCTTGGCATCTCAGCAATCATGGCGAAGGTATTCATCCCATGCGCCTGATTATTGGATTTCACGGCGGCGCACCTGTCGACACGCAACTGGACAGTCAAGGCGACGGCTTGCCGCCGCATGATCGCGCCCTGTCTTTGGTGTGGGGCGACACCGCGTTGAGGCGCGGTTCCTTGAGCCTGCCGCCCGCACACAAACCGTTTCAGGCGCCTATATATACGGTGCGCGGCGGACGGGAAAACACTCGCAAATGGTGGTTGGAGCACGTCGACCTGTCGGATCTCTACGCCAAGGCTTGGCCGAACGACAATCGCGCGCATACGCGCATCGCCTTTATCGGCTTGGCCTCCGCCCCGACACGCACGGTGGTGCGGGGTCGGATAGCGGGAATTTTGCTGACACATTGAGGCCACGATCACGCTGTACCAATGTCTCAACAGCTTCTAAAGTGGGGCGAAATCATTATAGGGAGAATTCCATGTCCTTTGTCAGGGCCTTCATTATCACGGTCGTTCTGGCGATCGGCGCGCCGCTTGGCGTTGCGCATGCCGATACGCTCAGCGCCGCGCAAAAAACCGAAGTCGAACACGTGGTGCGCGCATATCTTCTCAAAAACCCGGAAATCATCGTTGAAGCGATCAACGAATTGCAGCGCCGCGACACGGCGGCCGCCGCCGAAAACCAACGCGCGGCCATGAAATCCATGTCCGCTGAGTTGACCGCCAGCCCCAACGATCCAGTTATGGGCAACCCCAATGGCGATGTGACGATGGTGGAATTCTTCGATTATCGCTGTGGCTTTTGCAAACGGGTGTTCAACGACGTGCAGACGTTGATCAAAGAAGACGGCAACATTCGTTATGTGCTCAAAGAGTTCCCTATTCTGGGCGATGACAGCGTTTATGCGTCCCGCGCGGCGATGGCCGTTTGGCTGCACCAGCGCGACAAATACCCCGCCATTCACACCGCGTTGATGAGTAGCAAGGGGGGCTTAAGCAACGCCAAAGTGATGGAACTGGCCAAAGAGGCGGGTATCGACGCCAAAGCGCTGGCGGAGCAAATGAATGATCCAAAGATCGAACAAGCTTTCGCCACCACCCAGTCACAGGCTGAAGCGCTTGGCATCACCGGAACGCCTGCGTTCATCATTGGCCAAAATCTCGCCCCTGGCGCGATTCCTTTGAGCGCAATGAAACAATTGGTGGACGCCGCACGCGGAAAATCACCGCACTGACCTTTGCCGCCATACGCTCAAAGAAAACGGCGCGGCCCTTATGGACTGCGCCGTTTTTGATCTGTGAGACCGGTGGTTATCGGCAATCGGGCTTCGCCAGAACTTCAATTTTGGACATACCCATTTCAACGGTAAAATCGCCGTAATCCAACATCCAGCGCACCGGTATGCCGTTGTCGAGATAATCGGCTTCGATTTCGTACATGGGTTCGCCGGTTTGGCTGGTCGGTTCAAAATACGCCAACCGGAAATTCCACCCGGGGCGCGTCAAGGCTTCGGTCTTAAAGCGATCCGACAAGGCTTTCGAGCGTGGCGATAGTGCGCTGACGAAGGTCACCAAAAGTTTCGCGCCTTCGACATCGGTGCCTTCGAACACGGAATTTTCAAATTGTGACTGTCCGCGCGCCGCTTGATCGAGAATGTGGTTGGTGTGTTCCATCGGAAACAAAGTGCGCGCCGGCAATGGGAAGGTTGCGGGTTCGGGCTTTGAAAACTGCGCCTCGCCACCGCTATGCGATTTGGACATCTTCGCCCCGCCCAAAATCACGTCGTTGTCGCCCTCGCCGCCCATAACGGTGAAACGGTACTGGGTTCCGTCGTCGGCTTCCCATGAAGAAAAGTTAAGCGATTGCGGGATGACGTCGCCCGTCGTGGCTTGCAGATACATCGTGCCGGTTTGGTTGACCAGCCAGCCGTCGCACGTTTTCTTTACGCCATAAGCGATCTGCCCGCTGGCGGCGGAAACGCTCGCCCCGGGCTTGGCGTCCACCAGACGCACGTCGTAGACCGCGCGGTAAGACACCAAATTCGCCGCGTGAAGCGGCCCTACGAAGCCAATACTGGCGACCATGCTGCACGCGCATGCAAGGGCGACTTTAGAAGAAGAAAACATAATATCCGGGCCTTACTGTTGCCATTTGCGTCAGCTTACGACGAGGACAGGGCAAAAGAAAGGCGAACGCCACACCCAACACGCAAACGCCGCATTGCGCATTCGCCGCCCCTATCCTAACTTGAACCTGCAAGGTCACCCGCTGAAATCCGAGGAGAGCGTCATGAAGGTCACCATCAACGTTGAATGCACCCCCGAAGAGGCCCGCACCTTTTTCGGACTGCCCGATGTCCAACCCATGCAAACCGCCATGATGGACGAAATGCAAAAGCGCATGAAAGACGGCATGGAGTCCATGGACATGGACAACCTGATGAAGATGTGGATGCCGGGCGTCGCGCAAAGTGGGATGCCGGGCAACGTGCCGGGACTGGATCAATTTCAAAAAATGTTTTGGGATTCGATGACCGCAGCCACCAATATGGCCCCGGGTTCAGGCAAGGCGAAAAAAGGCGCGTCGAAAAAAGCCTAAGCGGGTCTAATCCGTATCACGCACCCGGCCTCGGGTTTTCTTCACATCGGCGCGCTTTTGCTTGCCCGCCAAGCGACGTTGTTTGGAGGCAAGACTTGGGCGCGTGGCGCGCCGCGGCTTAGGCGGCTGAGCGGCTTCACGGATCATCGCCAGAAGTCTTTCCTGCGCATCGACGCGGTTGCGTTCACGATTGCGAAAGCGGTGCGCCGAAATCACGATCACCCCATCGATGGTCATCCGCCGACCGGCCAAGACTTTGAGGCGGCGAAACACGGCCTCGCTCAACGCAGGCGATTGCGCCGCGTTAAAGCGCAACTGAACGGCCGTTTCCACTTTATTGACATTTTGGCCGCCCGGACCGGGGGCGCGGACAAAGCGCTCCTCGATCTCATCTTCGGACAGTTCGATGGTGTTCGTGACGCGGATCATGACCAATGCTCACATCACGCACGCGCACAGAGCTTGGCTTAAAGCTCCGCCAGCGGCGGCAGGTCCATATCCAAAATACTCATGACGAAGGAATACGAAACTTCACCCTCGTCTTCGTCGCGATGCAACACGCCAACGAACTCGTCGCCTATATAGACCTCGATCGGCGCATCCGCCTTCATCGGCGGCGGCACAGCGATACGGTTGTTGCTGAAGGCTTTGCGCAGATATTCCTGCACACGGGAAATTTCGGTGGTTCTCATAGCGTTCTCGTCATACTTGAAGGGTGAGAATCAACATTTAGCACAGCCGACGTGCCGACGCCATGGCTGTTGCCCATTTGGCCCCTAGTGGGGGGAGCCACCCATGAACAAAACCTGCAAGGTGATTGCAATCATGAGCACGACGCCCAGGCCGACCATCACCCGCGCGGCCACGGCGAAGGACTTTTCTCGCCCAACCGCAAGCACGCGTCCCGCGACGCGCCAAATACCGACGAACACCAGCATGAAATAGACATAAATAAAGCCGATCCAGGCCAACAGCGCCCAGCCCACAAAGTCTTGCGGCACATCGGCCACCGCCAGCAACAGGCCCGAAAACAGCACGATCTGTCCGCCGCCGCCAAGTGCGCCCCATACCCAAAAGGCTTGTTTTAAGCTCACTTCGCTCTGAATGAGGCCGCTTAGGCCGCGCCTTTTGTGATTTTCCGCCATGTTTTCCATCTTTGCTTTTACCTAACGTTATCTTTTCCTATGTATAGATATGACGATTGTGAAAACAGATCAAAAGTTATGAGATTAGCTTATGGGACACATTCTCATCATTGATGACGATCCAGACATTCGCGATTTGCTTTCCATCCACCTGGAAGGCGAAGGCCATGTCGTTAGCCACGCCGAAAATGGCCAAGACGGCATCGACCAAGTGAGGCAAACCCCGCCCGACTTGATCATTTTAGACATCAACATGCCGGTCATGGACGGCACCCGCGTGCTGCAAACCCTGCGCGGCGCAGCGGAAACGCCCAAAATCCCCGTCATCGCGCTGTCTGCGGTCGCGGTATCGGAAATGCGCGACGACATGCACAGGTTGGGGTGTGACGCTTACGTCATCAAGCCCATCGACTTTAAGGTGTTGATCAAAAAAATCGAGGCTTTGCTTGCGGCTTAGCGGCACAATCCGTTTAAACGCAAACGCCTTAGATCGCCGCTTCACTTGTGCGCAGCAGCTCGAATAGATCGGCGAGCGCCATATCGTGTTGGCGATAGCTGATGACGGCGAAAATGTTTGTGACCCGCTCGCCATCGTCGGATAAGGGTACCCGCACAACATCATAAAATCCTGCGTACTCTTCATGACGCACTACCGGTCTGGAAAATCGGGCAACCCCATGGCGTCAACCAGCGCCAACAAGCTTTTCAATTGCTCGGCGGAAATGGAATCGACCTGATGATAGCCGTTCAGGCGTTCTTCATAAAACGCCTTGGTGCGCTTTAGGGCGTGATCGAACGACCAGTCGCCGCGATCTTTGCGCGCCGCACGACACGCCAACAGCTGGCGATGGTCGCTGATCACCTCGGCGCGAAATTCCTCAAACCACGTTTTAGGACGGTCATCAGGCAAATAACTCATCGTGTTCCGATCAACCCACCACCATCAACCTGGACGGCCATCGATGCGCGGACGCATCAAGATCGGAGCGTAGATCGCAAAAAAAGCCGCAAACGCCAGTGTCCACGCCACCCCAGACACCATCACCAATTGGACGGAAAGTTCCGGCCACACAACCGTCGCCAAGCGACTCAACGCCGCAATCGAGATCAGCACATAAGCCGCGACGATCATTGGTGCGGCTTTGATCTCGCGGCCCGTGTGACCCAACGACGCACGCGTCATCACGCCCATGGTGAAGGTGCCCACGGCCCCGATGGTCAACGCGTGCACGGCGTCGGACGCCGCCAACAGATCAAATGCGCTCAGCCCCCGCAACGCCAAGCCCGCGATCAGCCACACATAACCCAAATGCAGAACCCACAAAATCGGGTTGGACAGGGTCCGCCACCCTTGCCAGCCCGACAAGCGCGCCGCGTGCAAAATCGCGACGAACAACGTCACGCCGCCGGCGATAGGATGATCCGGCGCCAGCTGATTGATCGCCAGCATGCCCCACGTCGCGTTCAGCACAAGGCGATCCAATGTCGGGTTCTGGAGAACTTTGATGTTGGGATCGCCATGACCCAAAAAACTCGATGTGAAGCTCGGCGTCACCCGCCCGCCCATCACCACGATCAGCATGATGATGGCGTCAAGACCAAGGGTCAGCCCATGCGCGCCCCAATCCAGGCCGAGACCGTCAAAACCAATAATGCCCATGTGCGTCATCGCATTGGCGCCAATCAGCGCGCCTAAGATCGGCACGAATACAAACTGTCGGCGGTGTTGCGGATCGAGTAGCGGACGCAGCACCAACGCCGTGAACCCAATCAGGAACAACATGTCGGCGGCGATCACCAAACTGTAGGGCATGTAACCTTGCGCCCAAAACGCCACCCGCCCCAGCAACCACAAAACACTTAAGACAATTAAAATATTGCCCTTTCTGGCTTTGACCTTGGTCCAGTTGGGCACCACGGTGAGGAAAAAACCGACGATGGCGGCGGTGGCGTAGCCAAACAACATCTCGTGGCCGTGCCACAAATACGGCGCGGCCACCAAGTTCAAATCGACATGGCCGCTATATAGCCCAACCCACAGCGGCACGCTCACGACGCCAAACAAGCCCGCCAACAAAAAGAACGGGCGAAAGCCATAATTAAACAGCGCAAAGCCGGACCCTGGCTGGGGTTGTTGGGCGAACGGGTCTTCTATGCGGATCGTTGGGGTGGCGCTCATCGAGGGAACTCTCCTGGCAAAATGTGGGGCATTGTCGCACACTGGCGCAGGCCCATCACCCATCAACTTGTAGGGTTATTATCCGTTTGTGACCCTCATCACTGATCCGTAGAATGTTTGAAGATATATCGTATGAAGACGATGAACGTATTGGAAAATCCTATGTTTAAAAGCTTCAACGCAACCACCCCCGTCATCGCGGCCCTCGCGGCTGTTCTGCTGATCAGCGCCTGCGCCGAGGTTCAAACGCCGAAGCCCTCAACCTCCGCGACGCCTGAGGAAATCGCCGCGTTTGATCAAGCCATCGATCATTATCGAAATTTGGTTGCCGAGAGCCCCGATGAAATTGAGGCTATCTTGGGCCTTGCGCGCAATCTCCGCTGGGCGGGGCGCATCGATGAGGCCGCCGAGGCCCTCGTCACCGCCGCCCCAGCGCTCAGTTCAGAGCCGCGTTTTCTCGCGGAGTTGGGCAAGGTTCGATTGATCCAAGGCAACAGCGCAGACGGCGTGAAATTACTGGAATCCGCCACCGCCAAACCGACCGACGACTGGCGTTTATATTCGGCGCTGGGCATCGGCAACGACTACCTCGAACGCTACGCGGCCGCTGAGGTGGCTTACAAAAAAGCGCTCGAAATGTGCCCCGACGATTCCGCGGTGATGAACAATCTAGGTGTCTCCCAAGGTCTGTCGGGACGCATGGATCTCGCCATTTTCACGCTTCAAGACGCGCTCAGCTATGGTCGTCATACGGCCAAAATCAACAAAAATCTCAAGCTGTTTCAAAACGCCCGCGACTTGTGCTCGAACTGCTCGACCGATTACCTCAAACAAAGTGGCGGCATGATCCTCGCCGCGGGCTTGATGGGAACGGATCGCGAAGGCCCTTGCTCGCCAGCGCCGCAATACACCGAACCCGCCGCTCCGGCGATGGTCGAAAAGCTGGCCGTTGCGGTCGAAGCCCCGTCCATCAACATCAAGGTGTTCTTTGAATTCGACAGCGCCATCCTCAAACCCGAAGCCATGGACGTCTTGGACAATTTGGGCGAAGCCCTGACCTATGGTGAATTGAACAACTACCGTTTCCAGATCGCCGGGCACACGGATGCGGTGGGCGCCGACGCCTATAACCAAAACCTGTCCGAGCAACGCGCCAAGTCGGTTTTGGATTATCTGATCACTACGTTCGGTATCGACCCCGCACGCGTCGATCCGGTCGGGTTCGGCGAAAGCCAGCTTCTCGATCCTGACGATCCCGAAGGCGACGTCAATCGCCGCGTTCAGGTTACCCGTCTCGAGCGACTTTAAGCTGATCCGAAATGCTGGAAAACCGGGACGCGAGCTGAACGCAAGCTGAATACGCCTTTCAGCCTCGCTTCAGGTTGCGTGATTGATACTGAGGTCTAGACAGTCTTGTCGCATTTATGAGAATCGTCAGTTCTGGGCCTCTTCCCCCCTTTTCCCGCGGGTCTGGTTTTGACGACAGGTGACGCCGCCCCGTTAAGGGCGGCGTCACCTATTTTACCATTCACTATCGCTGTTTTTTTGTGGTGGATTTATGATCCAGGCCATAAGCCTGTTTGACGATATAAAGCGGACGGTTCTTGGTCTCGCGAAAGATCCGCCCGATGTATTCGCCCAGCACCCCGACCGATATCAACTGCACGCCGCCGAAAAACAAGATCGCCACCATCAGCGACGCATAGCCCGGCACGTCGCGACCGGACACGATCACCCGCATCACCAAATACAAGGCATACATGAGCGCAATCGACGCCGTACCCGTTCCGACCCAGGTCCACAGCCGCAATGGCACGGTGCTGAACGAAAACAAGCCGTCCAGGGCAAATCGAAAAAGCTTGAAGTACGGCCATTGGCTATCACCCGCCATGCGTTCGGGGCGATCAAAGGGCACGCCAATCTGCTTAAAGCCGACCCAGGCGAAAATTCCCTTCATAAAGCGTGAATGTTCCGGTAGGGCGATCAAGGCATTCACCACAGCCCGATCCATAAGACGAAAATCACCTGCATCGGGGGGCAACTTGGTGTCGCTGAGCTTGTTGAACAGTGCGTAAAACGCCTTGGCCGTGGTGCGTTTGAGCCAGCTGTCTTGGTCGCGCGAACGCCGCGCGCCGTAAACCACCTCATAGCCTTCTTTCCATTTAGAAAGAAATTCAGGGATCAATTCCGGCGGGTCTTGCAAGTCGGCGTCCATGACCACCACCGCAGCGCCGCTGGCGTGATCGATGCCTGCCGTCAGGGCGGCTTCTTTGCCAAAGCCGCGCGACAGCTCAAGAATACGCACCATTGGAAATTGATCTTGCAGCGCACGCAAGCGGTCTTGGGTGTCGTCATCGCTGCCATCGTTGACGCAGACGACTTCAAACGATCTTACTGCGCCGTCTAGAACGGGCATCAACCGCGCGAACAACGCATCGACCATAGGCCCTTCGTTGCGCATGGGGATGACGACAGAGAGTTCGGTGGTTGGCTTGGCGGCGTTACTTTTGCTCATAGGCTTAAGCTAGCGCGCTTTGCGCCGCCGCGTCCAGACGCACTGAACGGTGCGGCGTAAAGATGAAGGCTGGCTTAATCGTCGCCGTTAAGTTCGGCCTGAGCCTGAGCTTCCGCGATTTTCTTGCGCACGTCGTCCATATCGAGGGCCTTGAGTTGGCCGATCAGTTGCTCCAACGCTTCTTGCGGCAAAGCGCCGGGTTGGGCGAACACAAGCACTTGCTCACGAAAAGCCGCCACGGTGGGAATGGACTGGATGCCAAACTGCGCCGCCACAACCTGTTCGGCTTCGGTGTCGCACTTGGCGAAGGTGACGTCGGCATGTGCATCGGACGCGGCCTCAAAAATCGGACCGAACGTTTTGCATGGTCCACACCACTCAGCCCAAAAATCGATCAATACAATGTCGTTGTTCTCGATGGTGCTTTCGAGATTATCGGCGGTCAACGCAATGGTGGCCATGTCCATTTCCTTATAACTTTTAGGCCTTGCCAGCATCGCCTTATGCGCACCCCGGTTCCGCCTGTAATTAAGATTTTCCGAATATAATGCCCTGTGCATACAATTACCACCCCCCCCGGTCACAAGATGTTGAGGTGAGAACCTCGCTGCGTATCAAGCCTTAAGACGGTTTTGTCACGGCAGGGGGGCTTTCATAGGCCATACGTCCCGGAGGGAAATGCGCGCTCACCTCCGCGCCTTTGCCGACTTCGCTTTCGATCACCAGCTTGCCGCCGTGCAATTCGATGAAGGTGCGCGACAGGTGCAGACCAAGGCCCGTGCCTTCATATTGGCGCGCCAGGGAGCTGTCGACCTGACCAAAGGGGCTGAGCACCTTGGGAATATCCTCTTTGGCTATCCCAATGCCGGTGTCTTTAACCGACAAAATCATGCCGCCACGGCCGTCAAGGCGCGCCGACACCAGCACATGTCCGCCCCGCGGCGTAAACTTCACCGAGTTTGACAACAAGTTGATCAACACCTGCTTGATGCGCCGTTCATCCCCGATCAAGTTGGGCAAATTGTCCGCGATGGCGCACTCGATCTGAATGCTGTTTTTCTTCGCCCGCTCATTAACAAGACGCAAACATGCATCTGTGACCGCCTGAATGCTGACTTCTTCTTCATGCATTTCGAATTTCCCCGCCTCAATGGCGGAAACGTCGAGGATGTCGTTGATCAGGCTCAAAAGGTGCTCGCCGGACGTTTTGATATGGCCTGCATAATCCAGATATGTATCGGCGCCGATTTTGCCGAACATCTCGTGCTTGATGATATCGGAAAAACCGATGACGGCGTTCAGGGGCGTGCGCAATTCATGCGACATATTCGCCAGGAATTCCGATTTGGCGCGGCTGGCCATTTCAGCGCTTTCCTTCGCCACGACCAAGTCGCGGGTGCGTTCGCGCACGCGCACCTCCAAAACGTCATGGGCGGCTTTGAGGGTCTCTTCTTCGCGTTTGCGCTCGGTGATGTCTTGGGCCACCTGCATCAAGCGATCCTCGCCTTCGAACGCGATCACTTCGCCATTGATCAGGAAATCGCGAATTTCACCCGAGTGGGTTCTGAGCTTCGCCTCAAAAGCGTTGAGCCGACCGTGTTCGGTTATCTCGCTCACCAACCGGACGCGATCTTTAGGATCAGCCCACACACCCAGTTCCAGGGAGGTTTTACCAATCGCCTCTTCACGCGTATAGCCAAGCGTTTCCACCCACATTTCGTTTACATTGTGATAAATGTCGGTGTTGATGCCGGAAATCGCCAACAAGGCGGGGCTGGCGCGAAACGCCAATGAAAACTGCTGTTCGGAACGGATGCGATCTTGCTCCGCCAAGATCAGGTCGGTGACATTGTTACCGGTGCCCCGGTAGCCTTTGAATACGCCGTCCGCATCAAAAACCGGAACGCCATTGACGCGGATATAGGTTAACTTCGACACGCCACCCAACGCATATATAAAATCGCGAAACGGTCGGCGCGCTTGCAAATCGGCAAGATGGGCTTCCCATTTGTTGTGATCCGTTTCGATCCCCGTGTTGAGAATGCCATCACGCGTTTTTCCGATGAGGTCTTCGATCTTTACGCCGAGAATATCTTCAACGCGATCACTGTAGTATGTGAACTTGTGGTTTTCATCGGTCTCCCACAGCCATTCCGACGCGGCGCTGAGGAAACTCTGCAAACGGTCTTCACTGTCCAGCAATGCGGCTTCGACTTGACGGCGCTCTTCGATCTCGTGTTGTTTATCGGCGTATTGTTTTTTCAAGATGCCGTCGGCGCGGCGCACAATCGCATACAGCACCAAAAACAACAGCCCGAACAACACCCCCAGCAACACCAGGAGCTCCAGTGTCGCGGCTTTAATGCGCCCTACGGTCGAAGTCACGTCGGCGTACAATTCCAACACGCCAATGGTTTCACCTGCATATTGGATCGGAACGTAACTGGCGACCAAATCGCGATCTTCAATCAGGCCTTCAAAGGCGTTGAACTGAGAACGAAACACAAGATCACTGGCGACAGCGCCCCCACGCGCGCGCTGAAAGCCTGGATTTGCGAATTTATCTTGGCCCAACTGGGCCCGCTCGGACGAATACACGGTCAATCCATCAAGCAGATACAGCTTGATTTTCAAGATCTCCAAGCCGGTGGTGGCGAGATGAAAATAATTGTCCAGGCTGGCGTAATCTTCACTGCCGATCAGCTGGTCCAGGGGCATGGCTTCGGCTTGGTCAAAAAATTGCTTGAGGTTTGGACCAAGCGTGTTGGCGAATGAGCGCGCCAAAGATGCATTGCGCTGCTCCGTATCCAAGACCATTTCGTCCATCATTTTGCCATGCAGAAAATAGCCCAGAACAGCGCTAAAAAGCACAATGACCAAGGCGCTGGCGATCGAAAAATGACGAACCAGTCGATACATGACGTAAGCCGCTACCGCCGGTCACTCAACCGGCCCCCCCTTTGTGAACACGGGTATCGCGTTCATCTTGGTAGTCAACGTGTTGATGGCGTTAAATCGGGCTCTTGTAAACACCCCCGTATTTACACACATGCGAGCCGTCAGATTTGTCCATCAAAGTCCACAAACAATAGCACACTACAGACACTGTGCAACCAACCTTAGCCCTTAGCGTCTGCCGGTTTAGCCTGCGTGCGCTTACGTCGCAATTCGCGTGGCGCGGGGCCGCCGGGCACAGTTAGCGTGTACTCGCCGTGTATGTCCATGAATTGGGTGAGGAACACCACTGGATCGACGCATTCCATGCAGCCTTTCCATTCATCCCACCAGTTTCGGTCGGTCTTGGAACGCACAGTGAGCACCAATGCGTCGCCGCCGCATTTGGGACAAGGTCCGGGTTGCGTGAAAGCCCCTTGGGGAATATCGAATTCAGCCATGATTGATCCTTTTGTCCGTCGCCGAAAATATGGTGTCGGCGATGCTGTATGCAAACAAAAACCCCGCTCACTGAGGAGCGGGGTTTGTAAACGTCGAGGCCATGAAAGCCTACTGAGCAGCTTGCGCCGCTGGTGCGGGCGCCGCCGAGGCTTGGGGCTGCGCCGCATACGGAGCCGCATAAGGGTACGCATAGGGCGTATAGCCATAGCCGCCGTTGCCGTATGCCGGATAGCCATAGCCATAAGCTGGATACCCATAACCATAAGCTGGGTAGCCGTAGCCGTTACCGGGATAGCCATAACCGTAACCCGGGTAACCGTAGCCGCCATAAGGATAGCCATAACCGCCCCAGGGGCCACCACCCCAAGGTCCACCGCCCCAGTTGTCATCACCCCAATTCCAGGGCCACGACCAAGCCTGAGCGTCGCTGGGACCAGCGAACAGCGCAAAGGCGGCGACAAGTGTTGATGCGAGAAATACCGTGATTTTCTTCATGTTCAAACTCCCTCCCTTGCCGGCGCCTCTCCAAGGCATCCGGCAGTCGGACACAACGTAGGCGTAGACCATCCACCCCCACCGTTCTTACATTAGGATATATTAATATAAAGCACCTATAGAGGGCAAGCCTAAGCAGCTTGACCCTCTACAAGGTCGCAAATGTCAGGAGCTTGCGCGCGAAAACGGGCGCGCTTCCAACCCGCCGGCTTCGACAATAAAGTCTATGATCCTGTCCACACCATCGCCTTTTTGCACGTTGGCGAACACAAATGGGCGTTCGCCGCGCATTTTTTTGGCGTCGCGGTCCATGACCTCCAAGGACGCCCCGACCAGCGGCGCCAGCTCGACCTTGTTGATCACCAACAGGTCCGAGCGCGTGATGCCTGGTCCGCCCTTGCGGGGGATTTTATCGCCCGCGCACACGTCGATGACGTAGATGGTGATGTCGGCCAGTTCCGGCGAGAACGTCGCCGACAGATTGTCGCCACCCGATTCAACGAACACCACATCCAAACCCGGAAATTTCACCGCCATATCGCGCACCGCAGCAAGGTTCATGGACGCGTCTTCACGGATTGCGGTGTGCGGGCAGCCTCCGGTTTCGACCCCGGCGATGCGGTCCGCGTCCAATGCGCCTTCGCGGGTCAGAAATTCGGCGTCTTCGCGGGTGTAGATGTCATTGGTGATGGCGGCGATGTCGTAGACGTCGCGGATCTTCTTGCACAACGTTTTCAACAACGCCGTCTTGCCCGAACCCACGGGCCCGCCGATGCCGACGCGTAAGGGATTGCTCTGTGTCGCTTGGCTCATGATCTAAACAACCTTGAATATTGAGTTTCGTGTTTCATGGACATCCAATCCACCATGAACGCCGCCGAACCGATGTCACTCGGGTCGCGTTCTAAGGCGTTCGTCAAAGCGCGCTCGACCACCGGTTCCAACGCAGCGATGATTTTTTGACCGTCGCTTTGGCCCAACGGCGCCAAGCGTACGATGGCGCTGGCGATGTTGGCGCCAAATCCGTGCAGATACGCACCCAGCGCCGCCTGCAATCCGACGCCCGCGAACGCCGCGGCGGCCGCCACGGCGGTGGCGTAGGACGGCGAGACCTCAGCCGATTTCAGCGCGCCCAAAAACCGTTCCAGGCGCGCATCCGGCCACGCACCCTGCACCGCGTCCAAGAACGCTTGGCCTTGGGCGCGCGATTCCAAGCCCAGTTCCGCCGTGCCCTTCAGCGCGTCGGCCCACGTCGCCACTTCGACGAACTTGATCGCATCGTTTTCTTCCGCCGCCAAGTACGCGCCGACGAACAGGTCTGCATCGACGCGTCCGCTGCCGTATTCCAACACGAAGCCAACCCACGCGCTGGCGTCTTCGCGATTGTTGATGCGTCCCGTTTCAACCGCGGACTCTGCGCCGTGGCTGTAGGCATATGCGCCGACCGGAAACGACGGCGACAGCCATGCCAGCAGACGCAAGAGGCCGCTATCGGTGATGGGAATGGGCGTGGTCATGGCCTGCTCCGTCATTTGGGTTATCGTAAGCGCCCGGTTCGGGCACGAACGGTGCGGTTTTGCGGTCCAGGGTCGCGTCCAAGCCTTCCAGCATGTGCGCCAGAACATGGTCATACTGGATGCGCAACTGACCGCTGCTCAGCACTTCGACCGGGGTGTGGCGGTTGCCGATGTGCCACGCCAGACGTGCGGTATGTTGAGTGTCCCTTCCTGTCACGTCGACCACGTCTTCCAACGCCGCGCGCACCATCAAGACCCCACCGCCGTCCAGTTTCAAACCATCGCCGTCCTCAAACCGGGTGGCTTGAGCCAAGTCGAGCATGAACGCTTCGCCTGCGTCATCGGTCAGACGCACGCGACGGCGAAAGCGGTCTTCGAAGCTGAGCGTGACCGTGCCTTGAACGTCTTGCAACGTTCCCTCAGACTTAGCTATCACACGGATGGCGCGGCGCATGATCATGTCTCCTAAAACAGGAAGTAGCGCTGCGCCATCGGCAGCGTGTCGGCGGGTTCGCAGGTCAACAATTGGCCGTCGGCGCGCACCTCATAGGTCTCGGCATCGACCTCGATGTGTGGGGTGTAGTTGTTCAACACCATGTCGGCTTTCTTCACCGTGCGGCAGCCTTCGACCGCGACCATCGCTTTATCGACGCCATAACGGTTGTCGATTTCTTCGCTCAGCGCCAACTGGCTGACGAAGGTCACGGACGTTTCAATGCGCGCGCGGCCCAACGCGCCGAACATCGGGCGGTAATGCACCGGCTGCGGCGTCGGGATCGACGCATTGGGGTCACCCATGGCGGCTGCGGCAATCGCGCCGCCCTTGACGATCACGTCCGGTTTGACGCCGAAGAATGCCGGTTTCCACAACACCAAATCGGCCATCTTGCCAACCGCGATGGAACCGACATGATTGGCGATGCCGTGGGTCAGCGCGGGGTTGATGGTGTATTTGGCGATGTAGCGTTTGACGCGGAAGTTGTCGTTGTCGCCGGTTTCTTCGGGCAAGCGTCCGCGCTGGCGCTTCATCTTGTCCGCCGTCTGCCACGTGCGGATGAGCACTTCGCCAACCCGACCCATGGCTTGAGAATCAGATGCGATCATCGACATCGCACCGAGGTCATGGAGGATGTCTTCCGCCGCGATGGTCTCTTTGCGGATGCGGCTTTCGGCGAACGCCACGTCTTCGGGAATGCGACTGTCGAGGTGATGGCAGACCATCAACATGTCGAGATGTTCGTCGATGGTGTTGACGGTGTAAGGCCGCGTCGGATTGGTCGAGGACGGCAGCACGTTTTGCTCGCCGCACACCTTGATGATGTCAGGCGCGTGACCGCCGCCCGCGCCTTCGGTATGGAACGCGTGAATGGTGCGGCCCTTAAACGCGGCGATGGTGTTTTCGACAAAGCCGCTTTCGTTGAGTGTGTCGGTGTGGATCGCCACGCCGATGTCCGTGTCTTCGGCGACGCTCAAGCAGGTATCGATAGCGCTGGGCGTGGTGCCCCAATCTTCGTGCAGCTTCAAGCCGCACGCGCCGGCGCGCACTTGTTCCATCAACGCATCGGGACGCGACGCATTACCTTTGCCGAAAAACGCCAAGTTCATCGGCAAGCCTTCGGCGGCCTGGATCATTTTTTCAATGTGCCACGGACCGGGCGTACAGGTGGTGGCGTTGGTGCCTTCGGCCGGGCCGGTGCCGCCGCCCAACATGGTGGTGACGCCGGAATACAGCGCATCTTCGACCTGTTGCGGACAAATCCAGTGGATGTGCGCATCGATGCCGCCGGGCGTGACGATGCGCCCTTCGCCCGCGATCACTTCGGTGCCGGGACCGACGATGATGTCGACGTTCGGCTGGGTGTCGGGATTGCCGCCTTTGCCGATGGCGACGATGCGTCCGCCGCGAATGCCGATGTCGGCTTTGATGATGCCCCAGTGATCAACGATCAAGGCGTTGGTGATGATGGTGTCCACCGCGCCCCCGTCACGCGTGACTTGAGATTGACCCATGCCGTCGCGGATCACCTTGCCGCCGCCGAATTTGACTTCTTCGCCGTAGGTGGTGCGGTCTTCTTCGACCTCGATAAACAGTTCGGTATCGGCCAAGCGCACCTTGTCGCCCACAGTGGGGCCGAACATGGACGCGTAGGATGTGCGATCGATTGTATATGCCATGTCTTAGCCCTCCGCCTTTTCATCTATTGGGCCATCTACCTTGGCGTTGAAACCAATGGCGATGCGATCGCCCGAAAGGGCGACCAACTGCACGTCGCGGGTCTGGCCCGGCTCAAAACGCACCGCAGTGCCCGCCGGAATGTCGAGGCGAAAGCCCCGTGCGGCTTCACGCTCAAACGACAGCGCTTCATTGCTTTCATAAAAATGATAATGGCTGCCAACCTGCACTGGACGGTCGCCGGTGTTGGCAACCGACACGGTGACGGTCTCAAGCCCGGCGTTCAAGGTGATGTCGCCGGACGCGGTGATGATCTCGCCAGGGACCCGTGCGGCGTTTCCTCCGCGAATGGGTTGGTGAACGGTGACCAGTTTGGTGCCGTCGGGAAAGGTCGCTTCGACCTGGATGTCGTGGATCATTTCCGCGATGCCGTCCATGACCTGGTCGCGGCTCACCACCGTGGCGCCGTCGCGCATCAATTCGGCCACCGATTTTCCATCGCGCGCCCCTTCGACCACATAGTCGGTGATCAGCGCAATCGCTTCGGGGTGGTTCAATTTGACGCCGCGTTCTAAACGCCGGCGCGCCACATTGGCGGCCATGGCGACCAACAGTTTATCTTTTTCACGGGGTGTCAGTTTCACCGCGAACCTCCCTTTTAGACAGACCAGAGCCGGGGCATTTTACCCGGCAGATTTTGAGTTTGGGCGCGAAACGCCGCCCAGAAATCACCAAAAGCTGCGCGCATCTGCTGAGCGTCTTTCGCCAGCCAGCGCACCACCAAAACATCGTTGACCACCGTTGCGCCCGTGCGCAGTTCGTCGCGGTCTTCACCCAACACTTCACGCGCCAATTCCAGGCGCTGCGAGGCTTCTGGGCTGACGTGGACAAACGTCGCCGCCGCCAACGCGCCGTCAAAACCCGCCGGATGGTCGAGCTGCGCGGCGATGTCGCCATCCAGGTGCAAGGCGTCGGCCCACACCCGCTTGCCGTCTCGGCGCACATCCCAAACGTCGCGGATCAAGCCTGTTTTCACCTGCTCGCCCATGGCGGCGCGGCCAAACACCAGCATCTCGGCGCCGCAAAACTCACCGCCCTCGGCGACATCGACGCGGGTGGTGCGGCGCAAACGCGATTGATCGAACACAATCGTTTCTTGCGGCAACCATTCCAGGTAGCCGCTCGCGCCAACGTTGAGGATGACGTCGAAGTGGGTATCGGGCCCTAAGGAACGATAGACCTTTTCCGCCGCTTGGCCCATGACTTGAACGGCGGCGCCGGGATCGACTGTGACCCCCACATCCAGGCGGTCGCCTCCGACGAGGCCGCCTGAGGTCGTCACCAGCACCGCCGAGGTCAATTCTTCGGCTGGTAAAGTCGGAAACAGCACGCGAAACGGCGAGGTCTGAAAAAGGTCTTTCAACCGTCCCCGACACCGACCGGGGCCGTTATCGTCGGCCGAAAAGCTCAGCTCAACCCGGCCATGCATGCCACGAACAGGAATGGTTTCGGGTGCGGGCTTAGACGGTGAGGTGACGGCGTACATCATCTTCCACCATGTCTGCCTTGGATCCGGCCAACACCACTTCGCCACGGTCCATGACGCAGAACGCATCAGCCAAGTCGCGGGCGAATTCAAAATATTGTTCAACCAACAACACCGCCATATCGCCGCGCGACGCCAGCAAGCGGATCACCCGTTCAATGTCTTTGATGATCGACGGCTGAATGCCTTCGGTCGGCTCATCCAGCACCAACAGGCGCGGACGCGTGACCAAGGCGCGGGCGATGGCCAGTTGTTGTTGCTGACCGCCGGACAAATCGCCGCCGCGGCGATGCAGCATGTCTTTGAGCACCGGAAACAGATCGAAGATTTCATCTTGGATATGGCGAAGCGTGCGCGGCACGGCGGCAAAGCCGGTGCGCAGATTTTCTTCGACGCTCATCAACGGGAAAATTTCGCGCCCCTGGGGCACAAATGCGATGCCGCGTCGGGCGCGTTCGTGGGGGCTGAGCTTGATGATGTCCTCGCCTTCCCACATGATTTTACCTGCACTGGCGGCCTGCTGGCCGACGATGGCGCGCATCAGCGAGGTCTTGCCCACGCCGTTGCGGCCCATGACGCAGGTTACTTGGCCGGTTTCAGCGGTGAGATCGACGCCGCGCAACGCTTGCGACGCACCGTAATGCAGATCGATACCTTGTACGTTCAACATGATCAGCGCCCCAAATAGACTTCGATGACTTGTTCGTTGGCCTGCACGGTTTCCAGCGATCCCTCGGCCAGGACCGAGCCTTCGTGCAGCACATTAACACGACAATCGAGAGATTTGACGAATTCCATGTCGTGTTCGACCACAACCACGGAACGGGTCTTGGCGATGTCTTTCAAAAGCACCGCCGTGGCTTCGGTTTCCGCATCGGTCATACCCGCAACCGGCTCATCGACCAACAGCAAATCGGGGTCTTGCATCAACAACATGCCGATTTCCAACCATTGCTTTTGGCCGTGCGACAACGAACCCGCTTGCATGTGGCGCACATCGGACAACGCCGTGGTGCTCAGCACCTCGTTGATACGGTCGTGTTGGTCGTTCTTCAAGCGAAAGAACAAACTGTCTTGCGGACGGCGATTGCCTTTGAGCGCCAGTTCCAAGTTATCGAACACCGTGTGATGTTCGAACACGGTCGGCTTTTGAAACTTGCGCCCGATGCCAAGGTTGGCGATCGACGCCTCGTCCAGCTGGGTCAGATCAACGCCACCGTTGAACAACACGTCGCCGCTGTCGGGTCGGGTCTTGCCGGTGATGACGTCCATCATGGTGGTCTTGCCCGCACCGTTGGGTCCGATGATGGCGCGCAATTCGCCTTCTTCAACGTAGAGGCTCAGTTCATTGAGGGCCTTGAACCCATCGAAACTGACCGAGACGCCGTCGAGATACAAGATCGTGTCGTGTTTGTTTTGCGTGCTCATCGTCCGTCTCCTCCCTCGACATAATCATAGGGTCTGAGGAACTTCGCCAGCTTCAAACGCTGCGCTTCAAACGCATCGATGATGGATTGCGTGCCGACGATGCCTTTGGGCAAGAACAGCGTGGAAAAGATGAACAGACCGCCCAGCATGAACAGCCACACTTCCGGCAATGCGCCGGTGAAGTAACTTTTGGCGTAGTTCACCGCCAACGCGCCGATGATCGGTCCGACCAAGGTGCCGCGTCCACCCAGCGCCACCCAGATGACGATCTCGATAGAATTGGCGGGCGAAAATTCGGACGGGTTGATGATGCCCACTTGCGGCACATACAACGCCCCCGCAATCCCGGCCAACACGGCGGAAACGGTGAAGACGAACAGCTTATAGTATTCCACCCGGTAGCCCAAGAAGCGCGCCCGGCTTTCCGCATCGCGAATGGCGATGATCACCCGGCCCAAACGCGAGTCGACGATAAAGCGGCAAATCAAATACCCCATCACCACCGCGATGGCGGACAGGAAAAACAGCGTCGCCCTCATGCCGTCGGAGCGCAGATCGAAGCCCAGCACATCCTTGAAATCGGTCAGACCGTTGTTGCCGCCAAAGCCCATATCGTTGCGGAAAAACGCCAACAACAAAGCATAGGTCATCGCCTGGGTGATGATTGATAAGTACACCCCGGTGACGCGAGAGCGGAATGCGAACCAGCCGAACACGAACGCCAGCAAGCCCGGCGCGAGAACCACCATCAACACGGCGAAACCGAAACTATCGAAACCGTACCAATACCACGGCAGTTCCTGCCAATTCAAAAACACCATGAAGTCTGGCAGATTGGCATTGCCATATACGCCACGATCGCCGATTTCACGCATCATGTGCATGCCCATGGCGTACCCGCCCAGCGCGAAGAACGCGCCGTGGCCGAGACTGAGGATACCGCAGTACCCCCACACCAAATCGACGCTCAGCGCCAACAAGGCATAGGTCAGATACTTGCCCAACAGCGTCACGATATAGCTGGGAACGTGCAGCGCGCTGTCGGGCGACACCAGCATATTGAGCGCGGGAACCAAGAACGCAGCGACGATGAGAACACCCAGTACGGTCGAAGCCATGCGGTCGTGAAGAATGCGCATAAGATAGGGTTGGTGTGTCATGACTTAGGACTCCACCGCACGGCCCTTGAGGGCAAACAGTCCCCGTGGACGCTTTTGGATAAACAAGATGATGCCAACCAATACAAAGATTTTGCCGAGCACTGCGCCCGCATAGGGTTCCAAGAATTTGTTGACGATGCCCAGCGAAAATGCGCCGACCAACGTGCCCCACAAGTTGCCGACGCCGCCGAATACCACCACCATGAAGCTGTCGATGATGTAGGTCTGACCGAGGTTCGGCGAAACGTTGTCGATCTGGCTGAGCGCCACGCCCGCCATCCCGGCGATGCCCGAACCCAACGCAAAGGTCAGCGCATCGACCCAACCGGAACGAATGCCCATGGAGCTGGCCATGGCGCGGTTTTGCGTCACCGCGCGCATCTGCAACCCGAACAAGGTCTTGCGCGCAATGAGGCTCAACATCAGCAACACGCCCAACGCAAACACGATGATCCAAATGCGGTTGTAGGTCAGCACCAAACCGGTCGAGGTTTCAATCGCGCCGGACATCCAGCTGGGGTTGCCGACCTCTTGATTGGTGGGGCCGAAGATGGAACGGATCGCTTGCTGCAACATCAAGCTCAAGCCCCAGGTCGCCAGCAAGGTTTCCAACGGACGACCATAGAGCCAACGGATGATGCCGCGCTCAATGGCGATGCCCACCGCGCCAGTGACCAAAAACGCCGCCGGAACGGCAACGGCCAACGACCAGTCGAATGCGCCGGGGAAATAGCTGCGGAAAATTTCTTGCACCATAAAGGTGGTGTATGCGCCCAACATGACCATTTCGCCGTGCGCCATGTTGATCACGCCCATCACGCCGAAGGTGATGGCAAGCCCCACGGCAGCCAACAGCAGGACCGAGCCCAGCGACACGCCTTGGAACAAATTGCCCAAGAACGCCCACGCGGCGAGGCTGCTTTCGACCGAGTCTTGCGCCGCCTTGGCGGCGGCCACCACCGCCGGGTCGGTGGCGTTGGCGACCATCTTGCCAAGCAGCGCGCCCACATCCGGGTCGGTGAAATCACTCAAGGTTTCAGCCGCTTTGACACGTGCCGCGGTGTCGTCGCCGTATTCCAAAACGATGGCGGCTTGGGCGCGGATCATGCGATCTTTGACGCCCGCATCGTCTTCGCGCGCCAACGCTTTTTCCAACACGGGCAGCATCGACGGGTCGTTGGCTTTGAAGACCTCGTCAGCGGCTTTCAAGCGTTTATCGACGTCGGCGCTCATCAACGTCATCGCGCCGAGAACGCCTTTCAGTTGACCGCGCAGTCTGTTGTTGATGGGAATTTTTTTAACGTCAGATGACGTCGCCTCACCGGCTTCCTTGCCGGTGGCGGGATCGGTCAGCACATAAACGCTACCGGATTTTTGGGTGATGAACACAAGTTTGTCGGCTTTGCGGTAAAACAGTTTGCCGTTCAAAAACGCTCCCAAAACAGCCGCCGCACGTTCATCGCCGGTGGCGACCAGGGCATCGATGGCTTTGGTTTTGGCTGTGTTGCTTTTGGCGTTGAGCGCCTGCACCGCGTCCGTAAATTCGTCCGCATGTGCCGACGGTGCCGATGACAAACCCAGACCGATCACCAAGGTCAACAGCACCAGCCAACGCGATTTAAACTTGCTCGGATACATCTGTTCCCCACATTGCCCGTACAAATCAAAAAACGATTGCTTAAAAAAGAGAGCTGGGGCGAGATCGGCGGACCGAAACCGCCCCAGCTTGAAGTTTATGAGACAGAGAGTCTTACAGAGAGAGCGTTACTTGGCCGCGTAGATCGGCTTTTCACAGTTGCCGCAGACCCAAGGGAAGGTCCAATCGGCGGTCAGTTTGGCGCTTTCGGGCAAGAAGTCGGACCAGGCGTCGCCTTTGACTTCACCTTCGGTCTGCCAAACGATATCGAACTGACCATCTTCCTGAATTTCGCCGATGAGAACCGGCTTGGACAGGTGGTGGTTGGTGTTCATGACAGCCATACCGCCGGTCAGGTTTTTAACCTTCTGGCCGTACATGGCTTGACGCACAGCATCAACGTCGGCGGAACCGGCTTGTTCAACAGCTTGGGTCCACATTTTGAAACCGATGTAGGTGGCTTCCATCGGATCGTTGGTGACGCGCTTG
>Ga0316204_10001625_pt1 | contig 58503 bp, 44 predicted proteins | sample 6monrhotite_MG_2_FD_205661 | JGI IMG/M metagenome (GOLD analysis project Ga0316204, IMG submission 205661) | Microbial mat bacterial communities from mineral coupon in-situ incubated in ocean water Damariscotta River, Maine, United States -... | ecosystem: Environmental > Aquatic > Marine >...
CTCTCCACTGCCATGCACATTTCCAGAACGCTCGGAGGGTCCAGACACACCTTCGGTTCTGGAAATGCACCTGACAGCGGATATCACCACGGCAACGGGCGATTTCTTTCCTTGGAACGGCCTTAGTAGGCGACGCCGATCCAGCCGGAGGCGCCCCAGGAGTCGATGAGCCGGGCTTCGAGGCCGGCGGACATCCGCGGGGAGTGGGGGCGCAGGTAGCGGCCGAGGGGGACCGACAGCATCTCGCCGCCGATGACGGCGCCCACGGGGATGCGGGGCGCGTAGCTCAGGCGCTCGCCCTCATCGCCGTAGATCGCGATGTCGTGGGTGCTGAAGACCGTGGCGATCGGGCCGAGCCAGAGGTTGCCGCCGCCGCTGTCGTCGCCGAAGACCGCGAAGGCCGCCCCCTCGATGCTCAGGGACTTGTTGTCGCTGGAGTAGCCCTCGTCGTTCACCGTGGACGAGGTGCTCAGGTACTGTCCGCGCGCCGCCAGGGCCGGCTTCACGCCGTGCCGCTGGAGGGTCAGCGAGCCGCCGCCGGCGAACATCGGGCCCTTCGCGCTGTGATCGGCGCCTTCGAGCACGTCGGTCGCCCAGGTCGCCTCGCCCCAGAGGCCGAGCGCGTCAATGGGGCGCAGTGAGATGCGGGCACCCGAGCCGCTGACCCTGGCGATCGCTGCGCAGTTTTCTTCGCAGCTCGGGTCGTTCTCCAGATCGAGCGTCTGGGCGGAGATCGCGAACGCGGCCTGGGCGCCGATGACACCGGTCTCGGTGGTACGGCCTGGGTTGCCGATGGTGCCGGCGGTTGCGGCTGCGGTGAGGAGAAGGGCGTACAAAGGTCGCTCCGGGTCGCGCGAGGCCAGCCACCTTATCCGGGGAACCGCGGAATGACGAATCGCGACTGGGGGCTGTCAAGCCCCGAGGAGTCGGGCAGGTTAACTGCAGCACTTTCTGGAGAGCGGATGCGACTCACTCTGATCCCCGGTCTGGCCCTGTTGTTGGCCGCCTGCGCGCCGGACACCGTGCCCGAAGCCCCCGCCCCCGTCGAGGCTGTCCAGGCCCGCAAGGATCTGCCGAATGTGGTGATTGTCACGTTGGACACCACCCGGGCCGACTACCTGGGCGCCTGGGGGCGTGAGAACGCGCAGACCGAGACCATCGACGCGATGGCAGCCTCCGGTCTCCGCTTCGCGCGGGCCTACTCGCCCATGCCCCTCACCATCCCGGCCCACTCGACCCTCTTCACCGGGCTCGAGGTCTACAACCACAACGTCCGAAATAACGGCGACAACGTGCTCGAGGACGAGTTCGTGACCTTCGCCGAGCTGATGAAGGCCGAGGGCTACGACACCGCGGCCAGCGTCGCCGCCTTCGTGACCCAGCGCCAGTGGGGCTTCGCGCAGGGCTTCGACGCCTACTACGACGACATCAACCCCCCCGCGGAGAGCGGCCGCAAGAGCCGCAACGAGTGGCGGGAGGAGCGCCCCGGCAACGAGGTGGTGGATGACGCCCTCAAGTGGCTGGAGAACCGCCCCGGCGAGAACCCCTACTTCCTCTGGGTCCACCTCTACGACGCCCACTCCCCCTACAAGCCGCCAGATGCCTACGCCGAGAACCAGAAGGATCTCTACGCCGCCGAGCTGGCGTATGTCGATGATCAGCTCCAGCGGTTGGTGGATGGCGTCGGCGACGAGCCGACCCTCTGGGTGATCGCTGGCGATCACGGGGAGGCCCGCGGCGCTCACTACGAGCTGACCCACGGCCTCTTCATCTACAACGCCACCCAGCACGTCCCCCTCATCATCAGCGGCCCGGGCATCGAGCCCGGCGTGGTGGAGCAGCCCGTGGGGCTGGTGGACGTCCTGCCCACGGTGCTCAGCACCCTCGGCCTGGAGGTGCCCACCGACATCGACGGCAAGCCCCAGCCGGGCAACCCGCACCCCCTCTATCTGGAGAGCTTCCAGCTCACCGATCAGTACGGCTACGCCCCGCACTTCGGGCTGGTTGACGGCGATCTGAAGTACGTGGCGACTCCGAAGCCCGAGCTCTACCATCAGCTCGAGGACGGCGGTGAGACCAACAACCTCGCCGACGCTGACGCGGCGTCGATCGCCCGCCTCCAGACCGCGCTGGAGGCGCTCGCCATCGAGCCGCCCGGCGCGGGCACCGCCTCCCTGGACCCGGACACCCTCGCCCAGCTGGCGGCGCTCGGGTACATCGGCGGCAGCAGCGGCGCCGCGACGGACGGACCGCTCGACGATCACAAGGATCACCTCGACACCATCGAGAACCTCCAGCGCGCCCGGCTCGAGCAGATGGTGGGGGCCAAGGACAAGGAGCTCCCGCTCCTGGAGAAGGCGCTGGCGCTGGAGCCAGGGCTGCTCCAGCCCCGGCTGCGGGCGGCCAGGCTCTACACGATGCAGGGCGACAAGGAGAAGGCGGCGATGCACCTCGAGGAGGCGCTGAGCTACAACGAGGACTCCACGGTCGCGCTGGAGAACGCCATCCTCCTCTACGGCCAGCAGGGGGAGCTCGACCGGGTCCACGAGCTGACCGTCCGCGCCATCACCCTGCACCCCGATCAGGAGCGCTTCCAGGAGTTCTATGTGGCCACGCTGCTGAACATGGGGCGCGAGAAGGAGGGGATCGAGTACGGGATGAAGAAGCTGGAGGAGCACCCGGATCTGTACACGGTGGCGGCGGTCATGGGGAACCACTTCGCCTCGACCGGGCGCTGGCCGCAGGCGGAGGCCCTGCTGCGGCGGGCCGCCGAGGCCCCCGAGCCCCGCAAGGACGTCAACCGCCACCTGGGCGCCATGGCGGCGGCCACGGACCACGACGACGCGGCCCTGGAGCACTTCCAGATCGAGCTGGAGAGCTACCCGCAGAACGTGCAGGCCCGGGGCCTGCTCTCCAAGCTGCTGAACAAGCTCAAGCGCTACGAGGAGCAGTACGCTCAGCTGGAGATGCTGGTCCGTCAGATGCCGCAGAACCCGGACTACCATCAGGGGCTCGCGATGACGCTGCTCAACATGGGGGACGCCGAGGGGGCGCTGGCGGCGGCGCGGAAGAGCCTGGAGACCTTCGAGGGGCACCCGGGGCTCCAGCTGATGGTCGCCAACGCGCTCGGCAAGCTCGGACGCAAGGAGGAGGCGGACGCGGCCTTCGAGGAGGCCAAGCGCTTCAGGGGAACCTGGGATGCGGCGCACCCCAAGCCTGAGATGCCCGGCGCGCCCGGCGCGCCCGGCGCGCAGTCACCTTGATGCGATCGCTGCTGCTGATCCTGCTGGCCGGTGTGGCGCTCGGTGAGCCGAGGCCCATCGGCGAGCGCCGGGGCGCCAAGCTGCCCGAGAGCGCGTTCGCGACGGATCGACCGCCGGCTCAGGGGATGATGAACCTGCAGAAGCGCAAGTACCGCATCGCCGCCTCCATCTTCAAGCAGGCGCTGATGGTGCGGCCGGACGCCTACGGTACGCAGACGCTGCTGGGGCAGGCCTACGCCGGCATGCACGACTGCGAGCGGGCGCTGCCGCTGCTGGTCCCCAACGTGGCCCGCAAGGCCTTCAGCGCCGACGCAGCGCTGCTGATGTCCCGCTGCTACGATCGGGTGGGCAACATCGGTGAGTCGATCTACTGGGCCGAGCAGGCCGCGGTGCTGGAGCCGGTCCGACCGGACGTCCAGGTCGGCCTCGCCTGGTACAAATTCGTCGGCCATGAGCCCGGCGCCCGGGAGCAGATCGACTACGCCCTCTCGCTCGACCCCGAGAACCCGAGCGTGATCGCCACCCGGGGTCTGCTGGCGCTGCACGTCGGCGACGTTGACGCGGCCGAGGAGGCCATCGCCGAGCTCAAGGCCGTCCCGGGGCGGCGGCTGTCGATGTCGTTCTTCCTGGACGCGCTGCTGGAGCTGGACCTGGGCAACGCGGTGCGGGCGGAGCTTCTGTTCGCGCGCAGCTTCTGGCGGGACAAGAGCTACGTCCCGACGATGGTGTACTGGGGAGAGGCGGCGCGTCGACAGGGCAATCACCAGGAGTGCCTGTACGTGCTGGACAGCGTCGGCGCCCCGGGGCTGACGGTGCGGGAGGACTACACCCGCGCCATCCGCGCCCGCGCGGAGGTCGATCGCGGGGCGCTGGCCGCCGCCAGGCGTCTAGTGGACGAGGCGCTGGCGATCGACCCGGTTGATGTCGAGGCCGTCGCCAGCGCCTGGTACCTCGCCCGCGCCGAGGGAGACGAGGCCTCCGCGGCGGAGTGGGCCGAGCGCTACGCCCTGGTCAACGCCTCTCCCTTGCGGACGCTGGAGCAGCTCATCCCGCTCGGTCAGTATCCACCGGAGTAGCGCTGGGCGGAGGCGGCTCCCCAGAGCAAGAAGAGCCGCCCCGAGGGGCGGCTCTTACAAGCTCTACACCAAGGAGATTACTGGGTGAAGGTGACCGCGTAGTAGCCGTCATAGCCGTAGAAGTCGGTCAGGGCCGCGTCGTAGTAGTTCTCGTAGGAGAACGCGGTGTAGTAGTAGCTGGTGTACCAGTAGTAGTACGGGTAGCCGATGTAGAAGGCCGCGCCTCCGTAGTCGTACTCGAAGCCGCTGCTGGTCGTGCCGCTGCCGGCCTTGACGAAGCCGAGATCGATGTCCGAGACGAACACCTCAGGGCCGGTGTAGCCGTAGGGACCGAGGGACTCGTCGAAGACGCCGCAGTCGTCGCCGCCCTCGACAGGGGTGTCGAAGCTGACGGCGAACGCGTACTCACACTCGTCACACTCCACGGGGAGGGCGGGCACGGAGTTCTGGGTGGCCCAGACGCAGTAGAGGGTGTCGAAGTCGACGTAGCCGCCATCGATGCCGTAGCCGATGATGCCGCGCTCACCGGAGAACTCTCCGGAGATCGCCATGTCGCCGGTGGAGCCCGGGTCGGCCGTACCGCTTATGTAGAACGCGATGGCGGCCAGCGCGGTGTCGTCGCTGGGAGTGGTGCCGGGGCCGGTGGTGGTACCAGTGTCGTCGGTGGTGGTGGTGCCGGGACCGTCGCCGGGGCCGGGCACGCTCGTGCCGTCTCCGCCAGCGGCATCGGCGGTGTCGCCGGTGTCGGTCTTGTCATCGCAGCCGACCGCGAGGGCCATGGCGCACATGCCAGTGAGCAGCAACTGCCACTTGAAGTTTTTCATGGGGTCTCCTTCCTTCGATGAGGGCGTGCCGCGCTTGTGAGTACGACATCGCGACAACCCCCCTAATACATCCTGAACATACAAGTCGGCAACCCTAAAGGCGTGAAGGGGGCCGCTTCGGTCTGTGCGGGGGGGAGAATGGGAGAGGCCCCGCTCGCTGACGCGAACGGGGCCTGCAAATCCCAAAGCCCTGGGTTCACCCGGGCAAACTGACAGCCTCAGCGGTCGGTGCCGACCTCGCCGATCTTGCCGGAGTCGAGGATGGAGGAGACGTCCTTGGCGAGTGCCTCGACGCCCTTCTGGAAGGGCTCGAGGAATACGTACGCGGCGGCGACGATGGCGATGACGATGACCGAGATGAGCAGCATGTACTCGACGGTGCTCTGGCCTTCTTCTTCGCGGACAAAGTTCTGAAGCATGGTGATCATTTCGGTCTCCTGTAGGGCGGTTAATCTGCCCCGGGTGTGTATTTGAAGGGGTCTGGGAGCCTAGCGGTCGGTGCCGACCTCGCCGATCTTGCCGGAGTCGAGGATGGAGGAGACGTCCTTGGCGAGTGCCTCGACGCCCTTCTGGAAGGGCTCGAGGAAGACGTACGCGGCGGCGACGATGGCGATGACGATGACCGAGATGAGCAGCATGTACTCGACGGTGCTCTGGCCTTCTTCTTCACGGACAAAGTTCTGCAGCATGGTGATCATCGGTCGCTCCTTCAGGGCTTTGGTCTTTGGTGTGTGTCTGTTCGACACCAACCTATAAAGCAAGCCTCGTGCCAGAGTTTGCGGATCGTGATTTCAGGCATTTAGTGGGAATGGGACATGGAGTCCCCCCCTCCTGTGACCCATCCAGATCCCACCATTAATGTCCTGCGACATCTGATCCCCACTGGATCCCCCGATCCGGAGATCCCTCCGGCCCAGAACGCGGTCGACCCGGCCGGGGGCTGGTGGGCCCTCGAACCGGGTCGATGGAGACATCTCTTATAGGGTCGTATCTTTCAGCGTCCTCAGAGATCGAAAGAGATGCCCTGCGCCAGCGGCAGGTCCGGGGACCAGTTCAGGGTGCAGGTCTGCCGACGCATGTAGCTCTTCCAGGAGTCGCTGCCGGCCTCGCGGCCGCCGCCGGTGTCCTTCTCGCCGCCGAAGGCCCCGCCGATCTCGGCGCCCGAGGTGCCGATGTTGATGTTGGCGATGCCGCAGTCGCTGCCGGCGTGGCTCAGGAAGGTCTCGGCCGCCCGGAAGCTGTCGGTGAAGATGGCGCTGGAGAGGCCCTGCGGGACGTCGTTCTGCCAGTGGATGGCCTCGTCCAGGTCGCCGTACGTGAAGAGGTACAGGATCGGAGCGAAGGTCTCGTGCTTGCAGATGGCCATATCCGGGGTGGCCTTCACCAGGGTGGGCTCCACAAAGAAGCCGGGACGATCCACCCGGGCGCCGCCCGTCAGGATCTCCCCGCCCTGCGTCTGGATGATCTCCAGGGCCTTCAGGTAACCATTGACCGCGTCCTCATCGATCAGCGGGCCCATCAGGGTCTTGCTGTCGAGGGGATCGCCGATGCGGACCTGACCGTAGGCCGCCTTCAGCTTGGCGGTGAAGTCGTCGGCGATGGACGCGTGCAGGTACACCCGACGGGTGCTGGTGCAGCGCTGGCCCGCGGTGCCGACGGCGCCGAAGAGCACGCCGCGGACGGCGAGGTCCACGTCGGCGTCGGGGGCGACGATGATGGCGTTGTTGCCGCCGAGCTCCAGCAGGCAGCGGCCGAGTCGCTTGGCGACGGCCTGACCGACATGGCGGCCCATGTTGGTGGAGCCGGTGGCGGAGATGAGCGGGAGGCGCTTGTCGTGGATCATGGCCTCGCCGACCTCGGCGTCGGCGCCGACGATCACACTGAAGACGCCGCCCCAGCCGTGGGCCTGCATCACATCGTCGATGATCTTGTGGGTGGCGATGGCGGTGAGCGGGGTCTTCAGCGAGGGCTTCCAGATCACCGTGTCCCCACACACCGCGGCGAGCATGGCGTTCCACGCCCAGACGGCGTTGGGGAAGTTGAAGGCGGTGATGACGCCGACGACGCCCATCGGGTGCCACTGCTCGTACATGCGGTGCTGGGGGCGCTCGGAGTGCATCGAGAGGCCGTAGAGCTGGCGGGCCAGGCCCACCGCGAAGTCGGCGATGTCGATGGACTCCTGGACCTCGCCCTCGCCCTCCGCGCGGATCTTGCCCATCTCCAGGGCCACGAGGGCGCCGAGATCGGCCTTGTGGGTGCGCAGCGCCTCGCCGGCCAGCCGCATCAGCTCGCCGCGCTTGGGCGCCGGCAGCATGCGCCAGCGCTTGAAGACGGCCTGCGACTCGTCGACGATCGCGTCGTACTCGTCGCGGGTGGCCATGCGGACGCTGGCGAGCGCCTCGCCGGTGGTGGGGTTGCTCGACGTGACCAGCTCACCGCTGGTCTCGCGGGCGCCGTTCAACCAGGCGCCGGAGTTGACTTCCTTCAGGCCGAGGCGTTCCAGGAGCTCGTGCACGCTACCTCCAAAAGCAGAAATGGCCCGCGGCGGAGGGCCGCGGGCTCGGGAAGTAGCTCGTTTGGAGGCGGCGGTCATGCCGCCCCCGCGATCCTACCGGTTTACTTACCGGTGTGATCCACCGTCTTGCCGCTGACCTTGACCTTCAGGGTCTTGCCGCGTCCGGTGATGTTGTAGGCGTTGCCGGCGAGGGAGTCGTCGACCTGGAGCACCTGCTCACCGTGGTAGACGAGGCCTTCGGGGCTCACGAAGCCCTCCATGTTGCCGCGGCGCCACGCCTGGTAATGCAGGCCGCAGAAGCCCTTCGCCCGGTACTTACGGGTGCAGTCGGCCACCTTGCAGCCCTTGGGGTCGACCGCAGCGGGGGGCGCGGCCTTCTTGGGGGCTTCGGCCTTCTTGTCGGCCTTCTTGTCGGCCTTCTTGTCGGCCTTCTTGTCGGCCTTCTTGTCAGCCTTCTTCTCGACGGGGGCGGCCTCCACGACGGGGGCGGCCTCAGCGACGGGGGCGGCCGCAGCGACGGGTGCGGGCGCGGCCTTCTTGGGGGCCTCGACGACAGGCGCGGGCTCCTCGGCGGCCTCGGCGATGACCTTGCGGGCGACCTCCTCGGCGGCGGCGACAGCGGCCTTGAGGATCGACGCGCGGGCGTCGTCCAGCACCTTGTGCACTGCCTCGCTCGCGAGCTTCTGCGGATCCTCGTCGTCCGTGGGGGTCTGCAGCTCGTTGACCGCGTCGACCAGCACCTTCAGGCGATCTTCGAGGCCGCGCATCTGACCACTCACCCGATCGATCTCTACGCTCAGCGCGCGGAGGTCGGAGGCGTTGGCGAGGGGCTGCGAGCGCAGCACCTCATCGACCACATCTCGGACAGGGGCTTCGACGACCCGACCTGCGGGGCCGGAGACTACGCGCGCGACGACGTCGAGCAGAGACATGTTCGCTCCTGGTGCGGGGGACTCACACATGTGAGCCGAACTTGTATCATGCGAGGGTAGTGGGGTGGCTCTTGTCCTGTCAAGACTAAAGCCGCGTGAGCGCGCTTCAGTAGCGGACTCACCCGCTCACAGGTGAGAAGCAGGCGAAGGATCCGGAGGCGATCGCGCGTACGGCGACGGGGCCCACGGGAGTCTTCGTGAGGTCCGCGACCAGCACCCGTGAGGTCTCCTCGCCGTTCTCCTCGATGCCGGTGGTGCTGACGGACCAGGCCGGGCCGGGGTGCTCGGGGGGCTCATCGTCGCCGTCCAGCAGGCGACCACAGAAGACGAGCCGGCCGCCGTCGGGGGAGAGCAGGCTGTGGGACTGGGCGAACTGATCGAAGAAGTGCAGGTAGAAGAGCATCTCCCTGGAGGGCCAGAACCGGGCGACCTCCTCGGGGGCGCCGCCGGGCACCACTCGATTCCAGGTGACGCAGTTCTCTTCCTTGAGCACCCGGGCGTAGATGAGCGCGCCGGCCGCGACGGACCAGAAGAAGGCGAGGCAGTCCTCCTCCATCAGGCGATTGAGGGGGCCGCCATCCAGCGGGATCAGCGTGGCGCCCCGGTAGGGGGTTCCCTCGCCGTTGGGGGCCGCCGAGAAGACGACGGCGTCGCGCCCGGGCACGCTGCTCAGCGCGCCGAGCCCGCTGAACTCCAGCAGGTTCTTCTCATCCGAGCCGTCGAGGCCGGTGTTGAGCAGGCGGTTGACCGCGCCCGGGTTGTCCGGTGTGGTGGTGTCGACCTGGACGATGCGATCGCCGACCAGGATGGGCACGCAGTAGTTGCCCGGCCGCTGCGGCAGGAGCTCATCGGGGAGCTGGCCGCCGACGTCGCGCACGATGAGCCGACCCGGTGTCCGTCCGCCGCTGGACTCGCCGACGTGGATGAGCACCCGGCCCTCGCTGGGGTGCCAGCTGAAGAAGAGGGGGGCGCCCTCCTCCAGGATGCGGAGGCGGCCGGGCTCGTCGGGGCGGGCCCAGCCCAGCACCAGCTGCTCCTCGTCCTGGAGGAGGATGGCGGCGCCCTCGCCGTCGGGGTTCCAGGCGGCGTAGATGGGGAGCCTGCCGGAGATGGAGAGCATCTCGATCTGCCGCAGGCCGTCGGCCTCGACGACCTGCACGCGCACGGGGCCGCTGACGTCGTCGCCGTCGGGGAGCTCGAAGCAGATGAGGCGCTGACCGTCCGGGCTCCAGGTGGGCCAGGTGTGGGCGGTCTCCTCCAGGGCGGGCTGTCCCCAGGTCAGCAGCGGGTTGGCGCCGAGCGAGAGCGTCAGCTGGGTGTGGGAGGTGCCGTCGGAGGCGACCGTGTGGATCTGATTGTCGCCGCCGACGTAGGCGATCCGCTCCTTGCTCGGGTCCGTCACGCGAAGACCCGCCAGGCCGCGGCGGCGTGAAGCAGCAGCGCTACGGCGGTGAGCCCCCAGGCCATCCTCGGCGAGGGCGAGAGCTCTTGCGTCTCTTCGCGATCCCGCGCCAGCTCGCCGCGGAGCTCGTCGGCCATCCCCTCGGGCAGCGCGGCGCGGTCGACCCGCTGCATGAGCGCGAGCGCGGTGTCGTTGTGGGCGCCGAAGGTGCCGAGCGAGAGCCCGGTGGCGCCCACGTAGAGCATGACGGACGAGCCCGCGATGTCGCCGCTCACCCAGGCGAAGACGGCGCAGGCGAAGCCCGCGACGCCGGCCGCGAAGAGGGGCATGCCGAGGTAGCGGGCTGCGGCATGGCGCTGGGCGGCTGAGAGCTCCTGGCTCATGTTCCTCCTACACGCGGTTCTGGACCCAGAGGGTATCTCATTTCGGCGCGGGGCCTCCGATCCCGTCCCCGACCGCGGCCCTGCAGCCCCGCTCGGCGAACGCACGAAGCGCCGCACGCAGTGACTGCGTGCGGCGCTCGGTTTCGGGGCGTTCAGACGAGAGGGCGGGCCCTACTTCATCTGGTTGGCGACCCGCTTCAGCTCTCGGATGTTGGTGATCTCAAGCAGCTTGCCGCGCGTGGCGAACTTGCTGAGCTGCTGGGCCTGCCGGACCCGCTCGCCCCAGCGGAGCATCAGGTGCCAGAAGTCATCGAACTTGCGCTGGTTGAACTTCCGGACGAAGCCGTCGGAGGCCAGGAAGGAGACGATCTCCTTGGGCAGGTTGTTGAACAGCGCCAGGAAGAACAGGAAGTTCAGGTAGTTGCCCTTCGGGGTGTGGAAGGACGACCGGTAGATCTGGTTGTACTCATCGGTGACGAAGCCGTCCTCGATGGACTTGTGGTAGAACTCCGTGCCCGGGTAGGGGATGAGCGAGCTGGGCAGCAGGTTGTACGGCGGGGGCAGGGTGAGCACCAGCCGCAGGCCCTTCATCACGTCCTCAGTGGACTCCCAGGGGTTGTCCAGGATGAAGTGGTAGTCCGGGACCTGGGTGAAGTCCTTGAACTTGGTGATGATGTTGACGGCCTTGAGCAGCTGCTCGTTGGTCATCCCGCGCTTGTACATGCGCATGGTCTCGGCGCTTCCGGTCTGGATGCCGAGCTCGGTGAAGCACAGGCCGGCGTCGATGAGCGCGGCGTACTTCTCCTCGTTGATCGTCGTCGGGGAGCACTGGGCCCGGAAGGGCATGCCGATCTCGCGCTTCCAGTGCTCGGAGAACTTCTGGATCTCCTCGGTGGAGGTCGAGAAGAACACGTCGTCCTGGAAGTGGATGATCCCCACCTCGGGGTAGCGGCGCATGACCTGCTTGATCTCGCCGACCATGTGCTCGACGGACCGGCGGCGGAGGTAGCGCTGGCCCTTGTAGAGGTCGTGGTTGAAGGCGACGCCGCAGTAGCTGCACTTGTGGGGGCAGCCGCGGGTGATCATCGTCTTGTACGAGATGCGCAGGTCGCCGTTGCGGTCGGGGTAGGTGGGCACGATGTGCTTGAAGAAGTCCCACTCGACCTTGATGAGGTGCTGCTTGTCCTTGTCCCAGGTCCAGTCGTCTTCGAGGTCGAAGTCCTGGAAGGGCAGGGAGTCCAGATCCTGGACCAGGGGGCGGTGCGGGTTGCCGACCACCTTGCCGTTGGGCTTGCGGAACCAGAAGTTCCGGACGTCGTAGTAGTCCTTGCCCTCGTCGAGGCGCTCGACCAGCTCGAGCAGCGAGTCCTCGCCCTCACCCACGCAGACCATGTCCACGAAGTCCAGCGCCTGCTGGGGCATGGTGGTGGGGTGGAAGCCGCCCCAGGCGATGAGCTTGTCGGGGAAGCGGTGCTGGATGGCGCGGGTCGCGTGGACCGCGATGTCGAACATCGACGTCAGGAAGCTCACCCCCACCAGATCGCAGTCTTCGACCAGATCCTGCAGATCCTCGACCATGGGATCGGCGAGCTGCTTGATGGAGAAGGTCTCGTCCTTCCGGTCCTTCCACCGGCTCTCGTAGGTGTCGGCAGGCAGGAAGATCTGCCGAACGTGATGACCGCGCGCCTTGAGGTACGAGGTCAGGTGCCGCAGGCACGGAGAGTAGTGGTCGATACCCGTGGGGTTCAGGAGAGCAATGCGCATGGGTGGTATCCTCGGTCGCGAGGGCAGGATAGCGAAGGAATCCCGCCGCGGCCACTGACGGTTATCGGCGGTACGTGACCCCGCTTACGGGGAATCAATAGCGTCGTCGCGAGGCTCGATGGGGAGCACGGGGCCAGCGGCCTGGCCGGCCTCGATTTGATCGCCGCTCGCCTTGAAGGCTTCCTCACCGAAGATGAGGCCCGAGAGCTTGGGCGGCCCGCCTCCGACCCGCATCACGGCGGAGAGGGCGCCGGACGCCAGCTCCTCCGCGCCGCCCGGGGCGGCGGTGGCGGTGAGCACCCCGTCGAGGGCCGCGATGGTGATGTCCTGATCGGCGGTGGAGAGGGTGAGCCGGCCGCCGTCGAGGGCGGGGGCGGTGTGCGGGACAGCCGCCAGCATGTGCAGCAGGCGCGCGGTCTCGGGATCGACCGTGGGGGGCAGGCCGCGGGGGCGACGCTTGAGCAGCTTGCCCATGATCTCGCGACCCTCACGCAGGCCCAGCACCGCGGTGGTGGCGAAGTAGGAGAACATGCTCAGGACGATGACGGCGAGGATCTTGAGGGCGCTGTCCGTGCCGATGCGCTCCTGGATGAACCAGGTGAAGCCGCCCATCACCGCGGCGCCGACGAACACCCGGACATGATCCGGGAGCAGGGCCTGGAGGAGCCCGGGGACGCGCCGGTGCAGGATGAGCATCAGCACCGCGACCTCGCCGGTGACGAGCACGCCGTGGGAGAGCGGCAGGCCCTGGACGCCGAGGCCCAGGGGGTACATCAGCGCCAGCGCGACCGGCAGCTTCAGGGCCACGGTGGCGAGGCCGGCCCACATGGGGGTCTTGGGATCGTCCAGCGTGTAGTAGACCGGGATCAAGACCCGGTGCGCGCCGATGCCCAGCACCGCGATGCAGTACATCTGCAGCATCGACGCGGTGGCCGCCGTGTCCTCGGGGCGGAAGGCGCCGCGCTCCAGCATCAGCGCCACCACGGGCTCGGCGAGCACGAACAGGCCCACCGCCGAGGGGATGATGAGGAAGGCGTTCAGGTTCAGGGCGTGCGCGAGCGTGCCCCGGAACTCGTCCCACTTCTCCTGGGCCGCCAGCACCGAGAGCCCCGCCAGGGCGGACACGCCCACGGCCACCGACACGATGGAGAGGGGGAGGTGGACGATCTTGAAGGAGTAGAAGAGCCAGGAGACCGGCCCGTCGCCCTCGCGGCTGGCGAGCTGCATCTCGATGAGCAGGTTGACCTGGACCACCGAGATGGCGATGAGCGCGGGGATCAGGAACTTGATGAGCCGCTTGAGCGCCGGGTGCTTGCCGAGGGTGATCTTGAAGCGCCAGCCCCCGCGTCGCAGGGCCGGCACCTGGATCAGCGCCTGGGCCACTCCGCCGAGGAGGGCGGCGATGGCCACCGCGATGATGGGCTCCTGCCCGGTGGCCTCCCCGAAGGCCTCGGCGCCGAGGCAGGCTCCGATGGTCAGCGCGTTGAAGATCACCGGCGCGACGGCGGGCAGGAAGAAGCGCCCGCGCACGTTGAGCATCCCCATGAACACCGCCGCCATGGAGACGGTGGCCACGAAGGGGGCGAGGATGCGGGTGAGCTTCGCGGTCAGCTCGACCTTGCCGGGGATCTCGGCGTAGCCGGCGGCGATCAGGTAGACCAGCGGCTCGGCGAAGATGAAGGTGAGCACCGTGACGGCGCCCACGGCGATGAGCAGCACGCCGAGGAAGGCGTTCGCCAGCGCGAACGCGCTGTCTCTGCCGTCCTTCTCCTCCACGTCCGCGTAGAGGGGGATGAACGCGCTGGAGAGCGAACCCTCGGCGAAGAGCTCGCGAAAGAGGGAGCCGATCCGGAAGGCCGCGTTGTAGGCGTCCGCCTGCGAGCCCGCGCCGAAGACCGCCGCGAAGGCGACCTCGCGGAGCAGCCCCGTGATTCGGCTGAGCAGGTTTGCGGCGCCGACGAGCAGCGCGTTGCGCCGCAGATTTGTTGCTTCACCGGGCATGGCGGACGGGGGTAACCGTATACTGCGAGGTATGCCCGGTCACCCACTCGATGGGGCCGCTGGGATCGCGCTCGGCGCCGCGGCGGCGGGCGGGAGCCTCACGCTGGTCGCGCTGAGCTCGTTGCACGCCCTGTCGGGCGGCCCGCTGGCTGGGGCGGTGACCGCGATGGCCGCGCTGTCGGCGGCTGCCTGGGTTCCGCTGATGCTCGGACTCAGAGCGCTGAAGCGCCCGGCGATGTCCGCTCCCGGGGCCCTCCGGCTGGGGATCCTCGGCACCGGGACGGCGCTGGTTTCGCTGAACATGCTCATCGGGCTGAGCCGCGCGCTGACGTACACGCACCCGATGAGTCGGGCCGAGCTGGTGGACGTCATGGCGCCCCACCTGCTGTGCGCCGGGATCACCTGGGCGGTCCTCTGGGCCGGGTATCGGCTGATTCGGGCGCGGCCGGCGCTGGCGGTCAGCGCCTCGGCGCTGCCGCCCCTGCTGGCGCTGGCGCTGGGCGTAGCGGCGCCCGCGGATGACCCGGACGGTCAGGCGCTCGCGAACCGTCCAGCGGCCTGGGAGGGCGGCGCCGAGGCCCCGGCGCTGCTGGTGGTGGCCCTGCACGGCGTGACCGCCGAGCACCTGCTGGAGGAGCCGGAGCGGACGCCGACCCTCTCGGACTTCGCCGCCCACGCCGCCAGGGGGCGCTCCCCGGCCCGCGTCGATGGGCGCGACACCGCCCGCGGCGTCGCCTACTGGACCTCCGTGGCCACCGGCCTGCCGGCGGACGAGCACGGCGTCGGCCCGGTGGAGCGGCTGCTGCCGCTGGAGCCCGTCGCCACCGTGCCGGGCCGCGGCCCCGCCGGTCACGCCCTGGTGCGCTGGTTGGCGGACGACGTGCTCGACCTGGTGACCATCGCCCCCACCCGCCTTCACAGGGGAGGGGAGCCGTTCTGGTCGGCCAGGGGCGGGCGGGCGGCCGTGATCTGCTGGCCCGCGACCTGGCCAGCCAGGCTCCCGGACGGCGCGATGGTCGCCGATCTCAGGGGCGCGAGCGGCGACGGCGGCGCGCGGGTGTGGCCCGCCGGCCTTGAGGGGGCGCTCGGGGAGGACTGGCGGTCCGGGAGCTGCGGCGAGGTGGCGCTCACGGTGGCCGGGCTGACCCGGCCCGAGGTGCTGGCGGTCTACCTGAGCGGTCGCGCCGAGGCCGCCGACGAGCGGCTGGCGGCGCTGCTGGAACTCGTCGACGACGCGTCAACCGTCGTGGTACTGTCGGCGCCTGGACGCGGCGCTGGCAACAAGAGCGTGGACGGGCTGGTGCTGGTGCAGGGCCCCGAACACAGCGCCGGCGATGCGCTCGGCGCTCGACCGCCAGAGCAGTGGAATACGCTCCTCATCGGGGGGGAGTGATCTCCGGGGATCGGATCGGCGTATCCATGGCACAACCCCCGAATTCGGGGTTCACAGGGGGCTGATTACCGCTCCGGTATGACCTCGTTGTCTCGCCCTCGGCCCCCCCACTCCAGAGCTACACTCTCCTCGTGCGTCGTACTACAACCCTCCTCTTCTTCGGACTCCCCCTCCTCTCGCTCGCGTACGCCGCGGGCGGGCCAGACTCAGGGGGGTACGTCTTCTCGACCGACAGCGATCCGGTCGGGCCTCCGCACGCGGTCATCGACCGCGATGACGTCTCCCGAACGCTGGGCCTCGGAGACGAGGAGCAGGTCGAGGTGGCGCTGCCCTTCGCCGTCGACTGGTACGGCGAGCAGAAGCAGCAGGTCACCGTCGGAGACAACGGCACGGCCTTCTTCGAGGGCGCGCAGGGCGCGGCCGACGCGGGCTGCCCCGGTGACGGAGACTGGTCCGGGATCGCCGCCTACTGGGGCGACCTGGAGACCGACGACGTGCGCGTCGCCGAGGTGGGGCAGCACCCCTACCGCATGGCGGTGCTGGACTGGGTGGGGCTCCACCCGAGCGGCGCTGTGGGCGACGGCCGGGTGCAGGTGTGGTTCCAGGAGTCCAGCGACGAGGTCGCGGTGGTGCTGGACGACGTGGACTTCGGCGGGACCGGGGCCCTCGACGGCGGCGCCGGGGCCTACGTCGGCGTCGCGGGCGGCGAGGGCACCGGGCTCGCGTGGTCCTGCGCGGGCGGGCTCGCCTCCGGCAGCTCCGCCTGGTTCGGCCCCTCCGGCTCGCGGGCGGACGACGCGGTCATCGACCTGGGCCTCATCGATCAGCTCCAGTGGGGCGCGGAGGACGGCGAGTACGTCGGCCAGGCGCTGGCCGGCGGGGACATCAACGGCGACGGCCTCGACGAGCTGCTGGTGGGCGTCCCCGGCGAGGATCGGGTCTACCTGACCTACGGCGCGCGGGCGCCGCTCACCGGGCCCCTCTCCGAGGCGGACGCGCGCTTCTCAGGCGACAGCAACGCGGACCTGGGCGAGGCCCTGGCGCTCGCGGATCTGGACGGCGACGGGCTCGCCGAGCTGATCATGGCCGAGCCCGAGAACGACGACGCGGCGACGGACGCCGGCGCGGTGCACATCTTCAGCGGCGGCGGCTGGGCCGGCGACTACACCACCTCGGCGGCGTCGCAGGTGCTCCAGGGGCCGGCCGCGGGCGACTCCGAGGTGGGCGTCTCCCTGGCGGCCCCCGGCGACGTGGACGGCGACGGCTACGGTGATCTGCTCATCGGCGCCCCCGAGGACGCCCTGGTGGATCGGGACGCCGGGGCGGTCTTCCTGCACTTCGGCGGCTCCGTGAGCGGGACCGTGGACCTCTCGGCCGGGGCGACCTTCCTGGGGGAGGACGTCGACAGCGAGCTCGGCGCCGCGGTGGCTGGCGGCGACGCGGACGGCGACGGGCTGGCTGATCTGCTCCTGGGCGCGCCGGGCTACGCGGACGTCACCGGCGGCGAGGGGCGCGCGTATCTGATCCTGGGCGGGAGCTGGTCCGGCCAGTGGGACGCGGCGGACGCCGCCGAGGCGACCTTCACCGGCGAGGCGACCAACGATCAGCTCGGCGCGGGCCTGCTGCTCTCGGATCTGGACGGCGACGGCCTCGGCGACATCGTGATCGGCGCCCCCCGGCACGACCCCGGCTCCGTGAGCCGGGCCGGCGCGATCTACCTCTTTGATGACGGCGGCGCCTGGTCGGGCGATCTCGCCGCCTTTGACGCGCCGTCGCGCATCGACGGCGACGACCGCTCCCAGCAGGCCGGCGGCGCGCTGGCCTCGGGCGACGTCGACAGCGACGGGGTCAACGACCTGGTCATCGGCGGCGCCGGCGCCTCGCTGGCCGCGACCTCCGGCGGCGGCGCCTGGGTCTTCCGCGAGCTGCCCACCGGCTCGGCGGTCGTCTCCGACGCGGATCACGTGCTGCGCGGCCAGTACACGGCCGGCGCCGCGGGCACCGCGCTGGCCGTCATGGGGGACTACAACGGCGACGGCTACGGCGACGTGGCCGTGGGCACGCCCTTCGCCAGCCTGGATGACCTGAGCGGCAACGGCCTCATCTCCATCTGGGACTACCACCCCACCTACCTGGACGCCGACGGCGACGGCTACGTGGCCCGCACCTCGGACGGCGCGGACTGCGACGACGACAACGCCAGCGTGAGCCCGGGCCAGTACGAGAGCAGCCTGCCCGACGGCGAGTGGGCGCTGGATGAGGACTGCGACGGCTGGATCGACGGCGCGGTCACCGTGCGCGACCGTCAGGACTGGTGGCTCTGGGACATGGACGAGTCGCTCGGCCGGTCGAGCTACGACCGCTACGACTTCGAGGACGCGAGCGAGGGCGACGAGCTGGCGACCCACTACCTCGAGCTGGGCATCGCCTTCGACGCGGACGGCGCGCTCTACGCCGACGGCAGCGTGCACGGCTCCCCCGCCAACGGCGCGCTCGCGGCCTCGGTGAGCTCCGGCACCACCAACAGCCTGCGCATCCTCTTCGAGGAGGGCGTGGACGCCGCGGCCTTCTCGCTGATGGACGGCCAGGATCCGCTGGCCATGACGGTGTACAGCGTCTCCGGCGATCCGCTGCTGGGCGGCTTCGCCCGGGTGGAGCACGAGGGCAACGATCTGCCCGGCGGACGCTTCGTCGGCTTCACCTTCTCCGAGCCGGTGACCGAGATCGTGCTCCAGGGCACGAGCAGCCTGGGCTGGGGGCTGGACGATCTGCTCATCGCCTGGTCGCGGGGCTCCGATCGGGACCGGGACGGCTACACCCCCGAGGCCGGCGACTGCGACGACACCGAGCCGGGGGTCCATCCCGGCGCCGACGAGATCATCGACAACGGGGTCGACGACGACTGCGACGGCGTCATCGACGGCGGCGACGTCACCGAGGATCCCGACTGGCAGGCGTCCTACGAGAGCCCGGTCACCCAGGTGGACTTCGAGGACTTCGACCTCGGCGCCGTGATCGATGATGAGTACGAGCACCTGGGGTTGACCGTGGACGGCACCCTGGTGGTCACCGACGACGTGGACGGGGCGGCCCCCGCCGACGACCAGGCGGGCCTCGCCGACGGCCGCACCGTGACGCTGAGCTTTGAGGAGCTGCAGCCCGCCGTGGGCTTCCGCATCATCGACGGCCAGGGCACCTTCACCATCACCGGCTACGCCGACGGGGAGGCGCTGTACGGCAACACGGCGATCCTCTACGAGGACAACGTCGCTGGCGGCACCTTCAAGGGCTACGTCTACGACTACGGGGTGGACACCGTCGAGATCGAGGGGCCGGTCGGCGACGACTGGGGCCTCGACGACGTGCTCTTCTCCAGCCTCGGGCTGGACGACGGCGACGGCGACGGCCTGACCGAGCCCGAGGACTGCGATGACAGCGACCCGGAGACCTACCCCGGCGCCGACGAGGTCTGGTACGACGGGGTCGATCAAGACTGCGACGGGGCCAGCGACTACGACGCGGACGGCGACGGCTACGACTTCGACGTGGACTGCGCGGACGAAGACCTGGACATCAACCCCGACGCCACCGAGATCTGGTACGACGGCGAGGATCAGGACTGCGACGGCCTGAGCGACTACGACCGGGACTACGACGGCCACGACGACGCGGCCTACGGCGGCGATGACTGCGACGACAGCACCGGGGACATCAGCCCGGACGTCCCGGAGATCTTCTACGACGAGATCGACCAGAACTGCGAGCCCACCGACGACAACGACGCGGACGGCGACGGCTACTCCGGCGGCGGCGAGCTGGGCGGCGCCCTGGGCAGCGGCGACTGCGACGACAGCTCCAGCGACACCAACCCGGGGGCCGAGGACACCTGGTACGACGGCGTCGACTCGGACTGCGGCGGCGAGAGCGACCTGGACGCGGACGAGGACGGCTTCGACGCCGAGGCCTACGGCGGCGACGACTGCAACGACTCCGACGCGGGGGTGAACCCCGACGCCGAGGACTCCTGGTACGACGGCCTGGATCAGGACTGCGCCGGTGACAGTGACTTCGACGCGGACCTCGACGGCTACGACCGGGACGTCAACGGCGGCGAAGACTGCGACGACACCGACGCCAGCATCAACCCGGACGGCGTGGAGTCCAGCGACACCGACGGCGTCGACGAAGACTGCGACGGGGTGGACGAGTGGGACGCGGATCGGGACGGCCACCGCGACATCGAGCGCGGCGGCGACGACTGCGACGACGGGGACGCGAGCATCAGCCCCAGCGCCGCCGAGACCTGCTACGACGGCGTCGACAGCAACTGCTCGGGCCACGCCGACGGCGACTGTGATGAGGACGGCTACCTGCGCGCCATCGAGGGCGGCGGCGACTGCGACGACTCGGACCCGCTGATCAGCCCCGACGCCGCGGAGGTCTGCTACGACCTCGTCGACGCGGACTGCGACAGCTTCGTGGACCAGCCGGACTGCGACGGCGACGGCCACGACAACGCCGAGCACAGCGGCGACGACTGCGACGACGCGGCCGCCGATGTCAGCCCGTCGGCCACCGACTTCCCCTACGACGGGATCGACGCCAACTGTGACGGGGCCAACGACTACGACGCGGACGGCGACGGCCACGAGGTCGACTTCTACGGCGGCGACGACTGCGACGACGACCCGGTCACCGGCAGCGAGACCTACCCCGGCGCGACGGAGATCTGGTACGACGGGGTCGATCAGGACTGCGACGAGGCCAGCGACTACGACGCGGACGGCGACAGCTACGACTGGGACGCCTACGGCGGTGAGGACTGCGACGACGACCCGCTCACGGGCTCGGCGGTCAACCCGGACGGCGCGGAGACCTGGTACGACGGGGTCGATCAGGACTGCGACGGGGAGTCGGACTACGACGCGGACAGCGACGGCCACGACGTCGACACCCACGGCGGTGACGACTGCGACGACGCCGATCCCATCACCTACGGTGGCGCCCCGGACACCTGGTACGACGGGGTGGACTCGGACTGCGCCGGCGACGATGACTTCGATCGGGACGGCGACGGCTTCCCCACGGACAGCAGCCTCGGCGGGACCGACTGCGACGACAGCGATGACGCGGTGAACCCCAGCGCCGAGGACGCCTGGTACGACGGCGTCGACTCGGACTGCTCAGGGGGCTCCGACTACGACGCGGACGCCGACGGCGCGGACGCGTCGGCCTACGGCGGGGAGGACTGCGAGGACGGTGACGACACCATCGGGCCGGAGATCGTGGAGATCTGCGACGAGGTGGACAACGACTGCGACAGCGACGTGGACGAGGGCTGCGACGACACCGGCGACGTCGGCGATGACACCGGCACGACCGGGGATGGCGGCGCGGACGACACCGGCGGGCCGGGCGACGGCGGGACGGGCGATGACACCGGACCGGGCGGCGCGGACGACACCGGCGAGGGCGCGGAGGACACCGACGGGGAGGACACCGCGTCAGTGGACAACACGGTCACCGGGCTGAATACAGACGACGGCGCGCCCAAGGGCTGCGGCTGCAGCGCCGGCGGGCTCAGCCTCGCGGCCGGCTGGCCCTTCGCGCTGCTGCTGCTGGGGTGGCGGCGCCGGGAGCGGCGCGGCTGATCATTCCTGATCCTCCAGCATCATGGTCATCTCCGCCGTGATGGTGTCGGGGGTGGGCACGATGGAGGTGGTGAGGGCCTCGTACTCGAGGCAGACCCGGAGGGTGAGCGTCCAGGTGCCGGCGCCGCCGCCGGTGTTCGGCACGGCCTGGATGCGGCAGCCGGTGCCGGTGTTGGCCGGATCGATGTTGAAGTCCAGGAGCATCTCGGTGACCCGATCCTCAGCGTCGGCGATGGGGAGGTCAAAGGGGCCGGCCAAGGAGGTGTCGACGGACTGGGTGACCGCGATGCGCAGGGCGTCGCGGGTGCAGTTGGTCATGGCGATGAGCTGCCAGAAGTACCAGCCGTACTCGATCACCGCGAGCAGGAAGAAGGCGAGCATCGGCAGCGTGAGGGCGAACTCGATGGCGGAGACGCCGCGTCGGAACGGCCGCCAGCGGCTCATTCTGTTCAATCGCTGAATCATTGTCCCTCCCGATAGACTTCGTTGACCGCGTACATTTCGGCCGGCATTGGGATGAGGCCGGTGAGGGGACGGAACTCCACCGTGGCCTCACAGCGCATCGTCTGGAAGGGGACGGAGACTGTGGGATCGATGGTGGGGAGCGGGATCTCACAGTTGTGGGTGGCGCTGCAGTCGATGCCGTAGCGGAACAGGTTCTCGTCGATCTTGGTCTGGGCGTAGGTCTTCTGGTAGGTCTCGTCCGGGATGACGGCCGCCGCCCGGCAGCCCTCCCGGGTCGCGGCGATGACCGAGGCGCGCTGGAAGAACATCCAGCTCATCTCGAACATGCCAATGAGCAGCATGAAGAAGACCGGGAGGATCAGCGCGAACTCAATCGCGGCGTTTCCGCGCCTGATACGGATGGAGCGCTTCATGACTACCTCACCAACGCGACGGGGATGGAGCGGGCGATCGCCAGGAAGATCTCGGTCAGCGTGACGCCGCCGCCGGGCTGGTAATCGAAGAACTGGTCGTTGCCGGTCTCGCAGCTGCCGCTCGTGTGCGAGGGGTTGGTCATGTCGCACATGAAGTCGATCTGCTCCTGAACCGGCGGGTTGTCGTTGATGTTGACGGAGAACATGATCACGTCCTCGTCCTCAGCCCGGTCCCGGGCCGCGTAGCCCGCGTCGGCGCGGCCCTGGTTGCAGCCGCCCGGGTCGCTGGGCACGCACTGCGGGAGGCCGTCGGAGACCAGGATGATGGTCTTCACGGCGTTGGGGTTGCCCTCGGCGGCGAGCAGGTCGAGGCCCATCTCCATGCCGCTGGCCTGCTTGGTGCCGGCGTCGCTCGGGTCGGTGGGCGGCTCGCCGACGTCGACGGTGGAGCAGTCGAGCATCTGCGGGGCGTCGTGGTAGTAGGCGCCGCCGTAGGCGGTGGACCACGGGTCGTAGGAGCGGTTGCACCAGTCGAGATCGGTGGCCCACTGGGCGCGCAGGGCCGCGAAGGAGAAGGGATCGTTGATGTCGGTGAGCGGCGACCACAGCTCGGCGCCGGCCACGAAGGTCACCATGGCGACCCGGTCGCCGAAGAGCTGGAGGCTGTTCAGCTCGTCGAGCATGGCCACGGCGGCGTCCTGGGCCGCCTCCATCTTGGTCTGACCGGGGAGGGTCTCGCGGACCATGGAGCCGGTGATGTCCATGACGACCACGATGTCCCGGGGCCGCAGGGCGCCGATGGCCGAGGCGTTGGCGTTGGCGTTGGCGTACTCGGGGCCGAGGATCGGGGCGATGAAGAAGGGGACGGGGCCGTCGCCGGGGCCGCCCTCTTCGCGCCGCACGGTCACCGACACGGCGTTGAAGGGGACCGTGTCGATGGTGAAGGCGTTCTCGGGGTTGACGGCGCCGACGTCGAAGTCCCAGATGCCGAAGCGGATGTCCACCCCCGGATCCGCCGCGGCGGGATCGCCCGCGACGTGGTTGGCCAGGATGAGGTTCATCGCCATGTCGCGGGCGTCGTCGACGTCGAAGTTGCGGCGCAGCTCAACGAGGGCCGCGTGGGCGCCGGCGTCAGCGGCGTTCTGGGCCTGGAACTGGGCGAAGCGCAGCCAGGAGATGTCGATGGCGAGCGCGGCGAAGGCCAGCAAGACCATCAGGCTGACGGCGAGGAGGATCGCGTATCCTCCCTTTCGGTTGCCGAATCGCCGGGTTCGTCGGATGGATTGCATGAGTGCTCCTACACATCCACCTTTAGCGGCTGCCGGGAGCGGTTGAAAATTATTTTTCGCGTATGAAAGATTTTTTTGAGCGGGCCTGCGGCGCCCGCGGCGATCCCATCAGTGGATGTACTCGTCGTCGTCCCTGCCGCCCTGGTGGACGGTGAAGCGCGAGATCTCCTTCTCGTGATCGCTCTTCTTCTTTCGGTTCTTCAGCTTGGAGACCGTGTCCCCGCCGTTGAGCCAGGCCCACGCGCCGACCCAGCCGAAGAGCCCCATCGAGCTGCCGAGATCCCGGCCGATGATGAAGTAGATCAGCGCCAGGAAGCCCGAACCCCAGGCGACCCACGAGGCCTTGATCTCGATGGGGAGGGGAAAGAGCATGATCTTGGCGTGGGGGATCGACAGGCCGAAGAAGGCGATGAGGGCGATGGTGAACGCGCGCTGACCCACGAAGATCGTGGGGTTGGCCAGCGCGCCCACGAGATCCAGCAGGACCGTCGCGACGGCGGCCACCGCCAGCGCGAAGGCCATCGCCTTGATGTACTTGCGGGTGGTGAACATGCGCTCGACCTGCCCGGCGAAGAAGTACACCATCATCCAGTCGAACAGCACCCCGAGGGAGAAGGAGTCGTAGTTCAGCGCCTGGGAGGTGATCAGCTGCCAGGGCATCCAGGAGCCCGAGTGCACGGGCCAGAGGTACAGCCAGCGCTGGATCGGCAGGTGGAGCCAGTGGATCAGAATGATCTGGACCACGTAGATGGCCACCAGGGCGATGAGCGTGTTCTTCGCCAGCGGCGTCAGGCGGTTGTTGAAGCCGCCGAAGCCGCTGCCCTGAGATCGTTGCATTGCGGTACTACCTCTTCACTCACTGAGTCGGGTCTGCCGACTCAACCTTAAGCGCGGTGGCCCGGAGGGTCCAAGCCGGCTAGCGTGGAGCGGTGAGTCGGACTCTACGCATCACCCTCGCCTGGATCGCGCTCTCCTTATGGTGCGCTCCCCTCTATGGACACCCCGTCGGGGTCTCGATTCCCTCGCATCAGCTCCAGCTGACGGTCGACGGGGCCGAGCTCCGCGTCGACTACTCGGTGCGGCTGCCGACCCGATGGATCATGAAAGAGATCGGCGATCGGGACTCCTTCAGCGCGGATGAGGGCGTCCGGTTCACGGCCGGCAAGCTCGAGGAGCTGGCCCGCGGCATCAAGCTCACCGACGGCGACGAGCTGGTGGCGCTGACCCTCCAGGCCCCCGAGGAGACCACCGGCCTCGGGGACGCAAAGTTTCTGACGTACGACCTGACCCTGCTCGGCGTCCTGCCCGAGGCCGCCCGCCACGAGCTGACGATCACCCAGAGCAACTACCCCGACGAGCACTGCTACTTCAGGGTCGAGGCCCTGCTCGATCCCATGAACCGGGTGCACTCCAGCTCCCTGTTTCGCGTCGAGGACGGCCGCGCGCGCTTCAGCGTCTACGGCCAGTGGCGCATGGAGGAGGAGATGCGCGAGGTGACGCTGGTCTTCTCGGAGCCGGGCAGCGCGCTGGGCCGCAGCGCCCGGGCCGCGGCGAGCCCGGCGGGGGAGCCGCTGCCCGCGACCGAGCTGGTGGCAGTCACCGAGCTGGAGCACCTCGCCGCGGGGGCGATCACCCGCGACGCCGCCGTCGGTCTCGCCGCGGGCTTCTTCCTCCTCGGCCTCACGGGGATCCGCGGCGGCGCCCGTCGCTGGTGGCTGTGGGGGCTCGGCGTCGGCGAGGCCGCGCTCGTCGGGGCGCTGGCGCTGGGCGGCGCGGTCGTCGGGGCGGGGATGGGCGCGGCGCTGGTCGCCGGGGCCGGGGTCGGCGGGGTGACGCGCTGGCTCGGCGATCGGGAGGGCCCTCCAGGGAGACCGCTCGTCGGGGCCGTCCTGGTCGGCGCGCTGGGACTTCTGGTGGCGGGGCTGGGCGCGCTGAGCCTCTGACGGGCTGTCTTGTCTGAACGCCTTGACAGCGCAACGGTTGTTCAGTAATCCTGAAGAAAGCCGTAACCGCGCCGGGAGTTCACGTGGAAGATCTCGCCCCTCGCCAGCAGCAGGTGCTGGAATACATCGCCGTCAGCCTCGATCAGCGCGGCATCCCCCCCAGCTTCCGTGAGATCGCCGACGCTCTCGGCATCAAGTCCACCAACGGCGTCTCGGACCACATCAAGGCCCTCGAGCGCAAGGGCTACATCAAGCGCGAGAAGGGCGGCCGCGCCCGGGCCCGCGCCATGCGCCTCACCGAGAAGGCGACCGGCTCCTTCCACGAGGAGGCCACCGTCGCCGTCCCCATCGTGGGGCACGTCGCCGCGGGCGTGCCCATCCTCGCCGAGGAGAACCACGAGGGCGTGATCCGGGTCGACGGCTCCCTGGTGCCGGCCGGCGCGACCGTCTTCGCCCTGCGGATCGTCGGCGACAGCATGATCGAGGACGGCATCCTGAACGGTGACATGGTCTTCGTGCGCCAGCAGAACACCGCCCGGGACGGCGAGACCGTGGTCGCCATGGTCGAGGGTGAGGCGACCGTCAAGCGCCTCTACCGCGAGGACGGTCACGTCCGCCTCCAGCCCGCCAACTCCGAGATGGAGCCCATCGTCGTCGACGACACCTACGACCTGAAGCTGCTCGGCCGGGTCGTCGGGGTCTACCGCCAGATGATGTAGCTGGCGGCCCCTCCCGGGACGCCGCTCCGTTCGTCGGGTACTCTCCGGGCATGGCTCGTAAGCGACCGGCACTCGGGGTAGAGATCGCCCAGGCCCTGGCGCTGATCACCCTGCTGTTGGTGGTCTTGAACGCCGGGCTGCTCTGGCTGCTGTACGAGCAGCAGACCGTCGCTCGACATCAGGATCTCACCATCGCCACCGCGCGCACGCTGCGGGCCCAGCTGGAGAGCTTCCGGGGGGACGGGCAGGGGAGCTGGAAGCGCATGCTCCAGACCTACCGCAAGGCCGACCTCCGGGTGGAGGAGCTCTGGGTGGTCGACGGCTCCCACAACCTCGTGGGCAAGGCCGTGGGCGCGCCGCCGGACCTGCCCGACGCGGGGCTGCGCGAGGCCCTCTACGGTCGCGCTGAGCACTATGAGATGGTCGGCCGCTTCACCGGCCGGCCGGTCGTGGTGGTCACCGAGCCGCTGGTGATCGGCGGCGCCGTGGCTGGAGCGCTGCGGGTCGCCATGCGCTGGGAGGGCGGCGCGTTCCTGGGCGGGCGGGTGGGCTTCCTCCTCTTCTACACCCTCGTCAGCGGCACCGCGGTGGCGCTGTTCGGCTACACCCTCTTCCGGCGCCGCCTGCTCCAGCCCATCCTGGAGATACAGCGCGCCACGCGCCGCATCGCCGGCGGCGAGTTCGGTCACATCGTCGACGTGGAGGCGGCCCGCGAGCTGGAGGCGGTGAGCGAGGCGCTGACTCAGATGAGCGTCTCGCTGGCCGACTATCAGGTGCGCACGGCGGAGCAGGTCGCCAGCCTGGAGGCCGCCAACGCCGAGCTGCGGCAGGCCCGGGAGGAGCTCATCCGATCGGAGAAGCTGGCCAGCGTGGGGCGGCTGGCCGCCGGGCTGGCGCACGAGCTAGGCAACCCGCTGGCCGCGGTGCTGGGGTACACCGAGCTCCTCGCCAGCCGGCTCGATGACCCGGACCTGGAGGCGGATCTGCTGGCCCGCTCCGGGCGCCAGCTCGAGCGCATCCAGCGCATCATCCGCGACCTCCTGGACTTCGCCCGCCCCGGGGTGGGCACCCCGACCATCACCACGGCCGAGGCCATGATTGACGAGGCCGTGGGCACGGTCGCCCACCTGCCGTCCTTCAGGGAGATCGCCCTCACCGCCGAGGTGGAGCCGGGCCTGCCGGCCATGATGGTGGAGGCGGAGAAGGTGCACCAGGTGCTGATCAACCTGCTGATCAACGCCGGCGACGCCCTCGGCGGCGGCGGCGCCGTCCGGGTGCGCGCGCTGCGCGCCGGGGACTTCGTGGAGATCGACGTCCGGGACGACGGGCCGGGCTTCGCGCCAGCGGATCTCCCCAAGGTCTTCGACCCCTTCTTCACCACCAAGGAGCCCGGCCACGGCACGGGGCTCGGGCTGGCGATCTGCCAGCGCATCGCGGACGGCCTCGGCGGCGGCATCCGAGCGTCCAACAGCGAGGAGGGCGGGGCCGTGATGACGCTCTCCATCCCGGTGCCGCTGTAGTGCGCCACCTCCCGCTGCTGGCGGTGGTCGCCGCGGGGCTGGCGCTGCGGCTGGTGCGCGCCGCGCTGCGCTGGGATGAGATCGCGCTCGCCTACGCGGCCTACCAGCAGCCCTGGGTCGACGCCGCCGCGGCCGGCGATCTGCTCGGCGTGCTCACCACATACACGGGGCTCCACCCGCCGCTCTACTCGCTGCTCTTCGGGCTGACCGCCCACACGCCCGCGGCCTGGCTGCTCCTGAGCGCGCTCCTGAGCGCGGGGGCGGTGGCGCTGGTGGGGCGGACCTACGGAACCCCGGCGGCGGCCGTGCTGGCGGCGGATCCGCTGCAGCTCGCCTACGCGGCCGAGGTCAACAACTACCCGCTCCTGGTGTTCGTCGCGGCGCTGTGCCTGACCGGCCGGTCCATGGCCAGCCAGGCCGCGACCAGCGAGACCGCCGCCAGCGCGTCCGACCCGGGGCGCTGGTCCGGGGTCGTCGGCGTCGCGCTGCTGGGCGTGGCCGGGGTGCTGGCGGGCTGGACCCACCTGCTGGGCGGGGTGTTCGGAGGTCTCTGCGCGCTCACGCTGCTGCGGCGTCAGCCGAAGGACGCGGCGCTGGTGCTGGGCATCATGGCGCTGGGCTGCGCGCCCATCGTCTGGAGGGCCCTGTCGCTGACGGGACAGGAGGGCACCTTCGGGCAGCTCGGGCTGGACTGGGCGGCGCTGGGGCACGGCCTGTGGGTGAAGGTGGGCTGGTGGGCGCTGGCGGCGCCGGTCGCGCTGGTCGGGTTCCGCGAGCGACCGGCGGAGGCGGTGATCTTCGTGGGCAGCGCCCTGGCCATCCTGGGCATGGTGGCGCTGGGGGTGGCCGCTGTCCATCAGCAGCCGTACTGGCTCCTGCTGGGCCCGCCGGCGGCGGCGCTGCTCGGGGCCGTGCCGGCGGCGGGCTGGGTGGCGGCGCTGCTGGGCCTCGCGGTGTGGGCTCCGGGGGAGCGGGAGCGGGTCCAGCAGGTGCGGCGGGATCTGGAGCGCCCCAGGGCCATCGACTTCGTGCTGGAGGAGGCCGGGCCGGAGGACGCCCTCTGGCTGCTCTCGCCCGCGCTGAAGCCCGACGACGACAAGACGGACACCTCCGACGTGCTGTGGCGCTTCTCGCCGTGGGCGTCGGCGCCGCCCTGGCGCGGCGACGACGCGGGCGCGCAGCGCTTCGAGTATGTCGACTACGCGTACGGGCAGCCCCGTCGGCTGGGGGGGCGGGTGGTGCACTCGAGCACGGACCTCTGGCCCGAGGCGCTGGGGGACGCGCTGGACAGGCACCGGGCGGCCGGCCGGAGCGTGTGGTTCGTGCTCTATGACCACGGCCCCGCCGACGACTACGACGGCATGCTCCAGCGCCGGCTGGCCGGGCGCTCGGCGAGCTGCCGCTACTACGGCGAGGACGTCGGGCTGGGCACGGACATGATCTGTGAGGTCCGGCCGTGAGGGCGGCCTGCTCAGCACCCATGCTGCTCCTGCTCCTCGCCTGCGCCGACAAGCTCCCGCCGCCTCCAGAGGACAGCGCCCCGACCGGCGCAGACGATACGAGCGACTCGGGCGACGCTCACGCGGACTACGAGGTGACGCTGGGCGAGCCCACACCCTGCGTGGACCCGCTGCCGGCGGTCGCCTACGACGAGGTCGCCGGGGAGATGGGGCTCTCCCCGCGGGCGGGGGGCGAGGGCGCGGCGGCGGTGGCGGACTTCGACGGGGACGGCGCGCTGGACATCGCCTTGTCCTATGGGGACGGCGGCGCCGAACCGCTGCAGATCTACTACCGGTCAGGTGCGGGCTTCGAGGCCCGCGGGGTCGCCGCCGAGGAGGCCTGCGGGCTCGGGCTGGCGGATCTGGACGGCGACGGTGATCTGGACCTGGCGGTGGGCGGGGAGGCGCCCTGGATCGCCCGCAACGACGGCGACGGCTTCGCGGTCGCGCTGGCGGTGGAGGCGGGCGACGAGCAGCTCCACAGGGAGTTCGTGCCCTCCGACTTCGACGGCGACGGCGACGTGGACCTCGCCGTGGTGATGACGAGCGAGGACGCGCCGCTGAACTACCTGCTGGTGAACGAGGGCGGCCTCTCGTTCGAGCCCCGTGATGTCTTCCCGGAGGCCCACGCCGGGCGGGAGGGCTTCGACGGGCTCGTGTTCGACTGGGACGGCGATCACCGCCCGGATCTCTACGTGGTCAACGACCGGGGCGCGACCCTCGGGCCCAACGCGCTCTATCGGAACACCGGGGGCGGCTTCGAGGATGTGTCGGAGGCCTGCGCCTGCGACCTGACCCTGTCGGGCATGGGGGGCTCCCTCGGGGACTACGACGGCGACGGCGCGCTCGATCTGTACATCGCGGCCACGGATCGCAATGTGCTGCTGCGCGGCCTGGAGGACGGCACCTTCGCCGACGTGACCGCGACCGCCGGCGCGAGCCCCATCGAGGGGGCCGGGGACATGGCCTGGGGCACGGCCATGGCGGACTTCGACAACGACGGCGCGCTGGACATCGCGGTGGCGCAGGGGGACTTCTATTCTGGCGAGTCCAGCGATGAGGGGGAGCTGCCCTTCAACCTGCTGCGACAGACCGGCGGCGTCTTCAGCGACGAGGCGGCGGCCTTCGGGCTGGCTGGAGAGGGCTGGTGGCGGGCCGTCGTGCCGGCGGATCACAACGGAGACGGGGTGCTGGACCTGCTGGTGACGGAGCTGTCGGAGGGGCCTCGGCTCTACCTGTCCCGGGGCTGCACGGCCGAGGGCTGGCTCGCGGTGGAGGCGCCCCTCGACAGCGAGGTGCGGGTGACCGCGGGCGGGCGCGCCTGGACCCGGTGGGTGCGCACGGATCTGGGCTTCGCGGGGGCGCGCGCGCCGGAGGTCTGGTTCGGGCTGGGGGAGGCTCAGATCGTGGATCGGCTGGAGGTTGTCCTGCCGTGGACCGGTCAGTCGGTCGTGATCGACGAGCCCTTCGAGGCGAGGCGGAGGGTCCGGGTACGCTGAAACCGTGGTAATCCATGGGTATGCACGGCTTATTGACTGTCTTGATGGTGAGCGCGGCCCCGGCCGCCGACAACTGGACCACCGGCGACATCGAGGACCACCTCTGGGGGGGAGATTCGGTCGCCTACACCACGGACGAGCTGTCGCCGGTCTCCGAGGCCACGCTGACCCTGAAGTACGGGCTCTGGAACTCGCCGGAGGTGGTCTTCGAGGTCTACCTGAACGACGCCCTCGTCGGCGACGTCATCGCCAACAACGGCTACGGCTCCCCGGGGCCCAGCTACGAGACCTGGGACGTGAGCGAGCTCATCGTCGGCGGGGTCGAGAACGTCATCGAGGTCATCGCGCAGGTGGGCGGGGGCGAGGCCGTGGTGGGGCGGATCGACATTGACTACGAGCCGGCCCCCGATCAGGACGAGGACGGCTTCGACTACCCAGCGGACTGCGACGACAGCGACCCGGCGGTGAACCCGGACGCTTCAGAGATCTGCGACGGGGTGGACACCAACTGCGACGGCGTGCTGCCGGATGACGAGCTGGATCTGGACGGGGACGGCGTGCTGGGCTGCGAGGGGGACTGCGACGACGAGGATCCGCTGGTCGGGCCGGAGATGCTGGAGATCTGCGACGGGGTGGACACGGACTGCGACGGCGTGCTGCCGGATGACGAGGTCGACAGCGACGGCGACGGGGAGATCGCCTGCGACGGCGACTGCGCGCCGCTCGATCCGACGGTGCACGCGGGGGCGGCCGACCTGCCGGACGACGGGGTGGACCAGGACTGCAACGGCTACGACGCGCTGAGCTGCTTCACGGACGACGACGCGGACGGATACGGCGCGGGCGCGCCGCTGGTCCTGGAGGACATCGACGCCTGCGGGGACTACTTCATGGCCAGCGAGGGCGGGGACTGTGAGCCGCTGGAGGCCGGCGTGAACCCCGGCGCCGAGGACGTCTGCGAGGACGGCGTCGATCAGGACTGCGCCGGCGGCGACGCCGCGTGCGACGCGCTGGACTCCGGCGACACGGGTGAGGCTGTGAGCGAGGCGCTCAAGGGCTGCGGCTGCGCGGCCCCCGCCGCGCCGCTCTCCTCCGGCCTGATGGTGCTGGCGCTGGGCGCGCTCGGCCTCCGCCGTCGGCGCTGTACGTCAGGGCTGGCCGAGGAGGAAGTGGGGCAGATCGATGTTGGAGATGCGGACCTCCCGGGGCTGCCGGGGCCAGTCGTCGGGGAGGTGGGCCGTGAGGGCGTCGGTCGCCAGGGTCTCTCCGCCGCTGGCGATGTCCTCGCCGAGCTTGAAGGCGAGGTTCACCTCGTCGCCGTAGCAGTCCATCCCGTCCAGGTAGAGCATGTCCCCGAAGCCGAGGCCGATGGAGACCCGGACGCGCTCGTTGAGTGAGCGCTCCCCGGCGTCGTCGGCGCAGGTCCGGTGGATGGCCATGGCGGCCTCCGCCGCGTCCTTCGGGGAGTGAAACACCGCGAAGAGGTTGTCCGCCAGCGCCTTCACCACCTCGCCGCCGTGGTGCTCCACCACCGGCCGGGTGAGATCCTGCATGCGGTGGATCAGATCCAGGAAGTGGATGATGCCCTCCTCCCGGGTGATGCGGGAGAAGCCGGACATGTCCAGCACCAGGATCGCGAGCGTCCTCCGAAAGCGGGTGTCGATGCGCGCATCCACCACGGCGCGGTCTTCGCTGCTGGCGGCGGCGCGCCGCTCCTCCAGCAGCGCGGTCAATTCACTGTAGGCTTGGGGGGTGGACGGCTTCGGCATGGCGCAAGGATAACCGACTCCTGTGAACCCCCACTACGTTCAGCCCCCCGACCCCTGGACGACGGTCTGGCCCGCGATCCCGGCGCTCATCATGGCGCTGGTGGGGCTGTGGGGCTGCAGGCGGAGGATCCGCCCCGACCGCTGGATCTGGGGCGCGCTGGCGGTGGCGCTGCTGGTGCGGCTGGTGGCGCTGCCGAGCTGGGAGCACCAGTACGACGGCCACGAGGCGGACTATCGGGATCTGCTGCTGGGGGACCGGGAGCTGACCCGCGGCGGCACGCTGCTCTACCCCGCCTTTCAGTGGCTGCACTTCCTGCTGGGCAAGGTCGCGCCCCACGAGGCGGCGCCGATCGCGGTGTCCGTGCTGGCCGGTCTGGTGGCTGTCGGCGCCGCCGGCGGCGCCGTGGGGCGGCTGACCACCCCCCGGGTGGGCCACGTCACCGCGATGGCGCTGGCGCTCTGGGGCAACCACGCCTTCTGGGCGACCTCCGCCTACAACGTCATCCTGCCGCACGCGCTGGCCGTCGTCGCCGTCTGGGCGCTGGCCGTCTGGTTCCGCGGCGGCGGCGCCTGGGCCTGCGGGCTGCTCGCCGGCGGCGCGGCGGCGCTGGCGGTGGCCACCCGGGTCGAGGCCTGGCTGTGGGCGCCCGTGGGGCTCCTGCTGGTGCTCGCGCATCGACCGCGGGGGGCGCTGAAGGCCCTGCCCGGCGTGCTCCTGGGGGCGGGCATCGCCGGGGTGGCCACCTGGCTCATCATGTTCCCGGGGCACACCCCCGGCTCGGGCCAGCGCGCTCTGTCCTGGGCGGTGAATCGGGATCTGCTGGCCTACTGGGCGCCCTTCGATGGGTGGTGGACCTGGCTCGTCCCGCTGGCTGGCTTCGGGCTGGGCCTCCGGCGCTGGCCGGGGGTGTACGCCCCGCTGCTGGTGTTGGTGGTGGGGAGCCACGCCCTCTTCGCGACATTTGATGACTACGGCTTCCGGCACCTGCTGAGCGCGCTGGTCGGGGTGTCGGCCGCGCTGGGCGCGCTGTCCACCGAGCGCTGGGGCTGGCCGCTCCTGGGGCTGGCCGGCCTGGGGCTCGTCCTGCACACGGCGGACGTGGGGAGCCGCTACTACGCGAGCGAGGAGGACTTCGCCGCGTCGCTGCCGGCGGAGCTGCCCCGCTGGGGGACCGAGCGCCTCGACGAGTGCGCTGTCATCTGCGAGGACGGACGGGTGGTGGAGGAGTCCGCCCAGCGCTCGCACTTCAACCTGCTGGACCCGGCGGAGGGGGAGGCGCTGCGCGCCGAGCAGGGCTGCATCTACTGGGTCTATGGCCTCCAGGACCACCGGTGGTCCTCCCGGGCCGTCCGGGATCGCGCGCTGCGGCTGCTCCACCTCTATGAGATGGAGGCCGTCGCGGTGGTTTCAGGGGATCAAGACTTCATGGGGCTCGTGTATGAGGTCGGACTGCGGCGCTGATCAGCGGGGTTCTGGTGGGGTTAGTCAGGTGGTGTATGGAATGGACTCGCGGTACGTTGGTTCATTGATGTGAAGCCGCCCCCCTGGCGCGCCGAACGAGACAGGACCGCAGGGCCTGGATGGACGACGAACTCAGGAAAATCGCCGAAGCGCTGAAGCGGCTCTCGTCACGGGAGCGGTGGCTGGCTGCAGTGACCGGGGGCATGGCAGCGCTGACGACAGCGCTGCTGAGCTGGTCGCTCGCGCTGGTGCTGGTCGTCGGTCGGGCCCCCAGAGCCGCCATCCTCGCCGCGGCCGCCGCGGCGCTGCTGATCGGCGTCGGCGCCGCGCTGGCCTGGACCTTCACACACCTCCGGGCGACCCGGGATCACCTGCGACAGGCCCGCGCCGTGGAGGCGCTCCGGCCGGAGCTTCGCGGGAGGCTCGTGACCGCCGCCGAGCGGGTCGACGGTCCCCGGGGGCGGGAGAGCGCCTCTCTGCTCGCGCTGGCGGCGCGCCGTGCGGGCGCCGTGCTGGACACGGTGGACGCCGCGACGGTGCACCCGGCGACCGTGGCCAGGCGCGCGACGGGCGTCGCGGGGCTCGCGCTCTCGCTGCTGCTGGCGCTGGGCATCGCCCTGCCGGTCGGCCCCTTCGACGCGCTGCGCATGCTGCGCGGCGAGGCCCGGGCCGAGGCGGACGACGAGCGCGCGGAGGCCGCGGACGCCAGCCTGCGGGAGACCGTGGTCGGAGAGATCGCGCTCCGCTACGTGTACCCCGAGTACACCCGGCTGGACCCCCAGGAGATCCTGAACTCCAACGGCACGGCCCACGGCCCGCCGGGCACGGTGGTGACCATCACCGCCCGCACCGCCGAGGTGTTTACCAGCGCGGCGCTCCAGCTCAACGAGTCTCCGCCGACCGCCGCCGAGCTGACGGGCGGCCGGGATCTGAAGAGCCGCTTCGTCATCGAGGCCCCGGGAGTGTGGCGCTTCATCCTGACCGACGCCTACGACGCCCAGGCGCTGTCCCCGGACTTCGAGATCGAGGTCGAGCAGGACCTGCCCCCCACGGTCGAGCTGGACGTGCCCTCCGAGCGGCTCACGGTGCCCTGGAAGGACAAGATCCCCATCAGCTGGAGCGCCCGCGACGACTACGGCGTGCTGAAGGTCGCCGCGCGGATCGACGGCGAGGCGGACAAGGAGGTCACCCTGCGGGCGCCGCTGGATCCGGTGTCGTCGCTGCGGGGGAGCCTCGGCAAGACCCCGGCGGATCTGGGCCTGAAGCCCGGCGATCAGGTGATGATGGAGATCGTCGCCTGGGACAACGACGAGTACAGCGGCTCCAAGGCCGGCAAGTCCCGCAAGGTCAAGGTGGTGGTCATGGGCCCCCGCGGCGAGGCCCGGCGGGTGTTCGAGTTCCGCCGCGAGCTGCGCGACGCGCTGGTGGATGTGCTCGCCGGCTTCGTGACGGACCCCTCGCCGCCGGCCCAGGAGCAGGCGTCGCTCTCTCGCTGGGGGGAGGGGATCGCCGGCCGCTTCGACCCGCTGGATGTGCTGGTCGACAAGTACTGGGACGCCATGGGCTCCGGCTCGCTCGAGTCCCTCATCATTGACGAGGTCCGGCGGCAGGGCGGGGGCATGCTGCGCTTCGTGCAGGTCATCGCCGACCCCCGCAGCCAGGAGCGGGCGGACGCCCGGGATCTGGTGACGCTGGCCGATATGCGCGGGGAGCTCGTCGAGCAGGTCGAGACCGCGGTGCTGATGCTGGACAAGATGGTCCGCATCTCCGCCATGCGGGAGCTGAACGAGGTCGGCCGCCAGGTCAGCGGCGCGGCCGAGTCGGTCGAGGCCCGGGCGCTGGCCGGCGCGCTGGGCCCCGAGCTGCAGGCGCGGATGAGCGTGCTGGAGCGCCTGGAGCCCAAGCTCCTGCGGGCCGCCGCTGACCTCACCGAGGGGCCGACGACGGCGCTGGTCCTCCGCACGGTCGCCGACGCGGATCTGATCGAGGCCCGCATCTCGGAGCTGGCCGCCGATCCGGACGCCGACCCGGATGAGCTCCTGCGGCTGGTCAACCTGCTGGCCGACGTCTACCGACACCTCGAGGCGCAGCTGGAGCACATGCAGCAGGAGGCCGAGGAAGAGAACCAGGAGATGGAGGACCGCATCCAGGAGCTGATCGAGGAGCTGGAGCGCCTCGAAGCCGAGGAGCGGGATCTGCAGCAGCGCACCCGCGAGGCCCGCGAGGCCAACTCCGGCGGCTCTGAGGCCCTGGTCAACGCCTGGAGCCGCGTCGAGACGCTCTCCGAGCAGCTCTCCGAGCGCACCGCGAAGATGGCCGAGGAGCAGAAGGAGGACGACAAGGGCTTCTTCGGCTCCCTCGCCGGCGCCAGCGCCGATCAGGCCGCCCGGCTGCGGCGCGCCATCAAGGCCCGGGATCTGGACGACGCCCGCAACGAGGCCTACCGGGCCCGGGCCCGGGTCGAGCAGGCGCTGCGCAACCAGGAGTTCGCGCGCGCCCTTGATCCCGACACCCCCGCGGCCAACCCCACGGAGAACCTCCAGGCCCGCAGCGAGGTCTCCGAGATCGAGCGCGTCCTGGAGAACCTGGACGCGCTGATGAACAGCGCCACGCCCGCGCTGAGGCAGGCGACGGGGCAGCTGAATGAAGAGCAGGACGCGCTCATCGCGCCCACCATCCTCGCCCAGGGGGAGGCCGGGTCCATCTCCCGCGAGCTGCCCATGGGCGCGCCGGGCCTCAATGAGTCCATGGAGGGCGCCGTGCGCGAGATGAGCCGCTCTCAGAGCGCGCTGGAGCAGGCCCGGGCGGTGGAGGCCGAGGGCGCCGAGGGCGCCGCCGCCGATCACATCCGGCAGGCCATCGAGGCGCTCAGCCAGGCCGCCTCGGCGCTTCAGCAGATGGAGGCCGCCATGCAGCCCGCGGGTGAGGGCTCCGGTGAGTCCGACGGCGGCGACAGCGAGGAGGGGCCCAACACCCGGCAGGACGTCGAGATCCCCGCCCCGGAGGAGTTCCGGACCCCCGAGGAGTACCGGCGAGCCCTGCTGGAGGGCATGCAGGCCGACGTGCCGCCAGAGTACAGGGCGCTCAAGCGCCGCTACTATGAGGAGCTGGTTCGACAATGATGAGCGTCATGGGCTTCTTCGCCGCCGCCGCGCTGTGGATTGGATCCGCCGCCGCCGCTGGCGTGGCCGACGGCCTGAGCTGCCTGGATGCCCACGACCTGCCCTGCGCCCAGGCCGTGCTGGAGAAGCAGCAGAAGAAGGGCGACGACAGCCCCGCGCTGGCTGTCCTGGAGGGGCGGGTCCGCTTCCACGAGGGGGACTTCCGCGCCGCCGCCGTCGCCTTCGATCGCGCGCTGCTGAGCAACCCCGACGACGAGCGCGTCACCCGGGACCGCGACCTCGCCATCGCCACCGCCGAGGTCGCCGAGGGGCTCATCGAGACCACCCGCGGTGACATCACGGTGGCCCACCACCCCGGCGTGGACAGGGTGCTGGTCGACGGCGTCATCGACAGCCTGAGCGCCGCCCGGGAGCGCATCGCCCCCCTGCTGGGCGGGGTGACCCCCGTGCCGCTGCGGGTGGAGATCTACCCCACTGGCACCAGCTTCGTGGTCGCCTCCGGCCTGCCGCCCGAGGCGGTGAAGACCACCGGAGTCATCGCCATCTCCAAGTGGCACCGCCTGCTCATCACCAGCCCCCGCGCCCTGGGGCGGGGCTACGGCTGGCAGGACACCATCGTCCACGAATGGATCCACCTCGTCGTCAGCTGGCACACCCGGGATCAGGCCCCGGTCTGGCTCCAGGAGGGCATCGCCAAGAGCCTGGACACCCTCTGGCGGGTCGACGGGTACGCCCTGCCCGTGCGCTCCCAGTCCGCGCTGGCCCAGGCCATCCGCGACGACGACTTCGTCACCTTCGAGGAGATGCACCCCTCGATGGCCTTCCTGCCCAGCGCGGATCGCACCGCGCTGGCCTACGCACAGGTGGCCACCATGATGCTCTTCCTCCGACAGGAGAAGGGAGAGCAGGCGTTGGTGGACGTGCTGGAGCGGGTGGGGGAGGGCGAGGACGCCCGGGACGCCGTGGCGCAGGTCTACAACGGCGGCGACTTCGACGGCTTCGAGGCGGACTGGCGGCTGTTTATCGAGGGCCTGGACCTCGTGCAGGAGCGGCTCGCGAGCCTGCCGGTCGTGCTGGACGGGGAGGGGGACGAGTTCGACAACGACCCCTCCCTCGCCGGCCGCGAGGATCTCGCGGGCAAGGCGCGCCTCGGCGACCTGATGGCGATGCGCGGTCACCACGACGCGGCGCTGAAGTATTACGAGCAGGCGAGCCCCGAGGGCGAGCCCGCCGGCCCCGTGCTGACCCAGCACACCGCCGAGGCGCTCATCGCGCTGGGCCGGGATCGGGAGGCGGAGTCACTCCTGCGGGACAACCTCGTCTTCTACGACGAGTCCGCCGCCAACCATCGCCTGATGGCCGAGCTGCTCATCCGGGACGGGCGCAAGCTGAACGCCCGGGAGCACCTGCTGCACTCCGCGGCGATCAACCCCTACGACATCGCGGTCCACGAGGCCCTTGTTACGCTCTATGAGGAAGCCGAGGACGACTCCGGCGCCTCGCGGCACAAGGGTTACCTGGACATCTTGAACTACCGGGACACGGTCGCCTTCTGAAGCGCCCGCCCGAGGAGATCCTCCCGCACATGGACACCCAACTCGACGACGCGCAGCTCCTGGAGGAGCTGGCCGCAACCCGCGAGCGCCTGCTCGGTCAGATCCGACGGGTCATCGTGGGCCAACAGGACGTCGTGGAGCTGATGCTCATCGCCCTGTTCGCTCAAGGGCACTGCCTCTTCATCGGCGTGCCCGGCCTCGCCAAGACCCTGCTGGTCTCCACCACCGCCAAGGCGCTGGGGCTGGACTTCGGCCGCATCCAGTTCACCCCGGACCTGATGCCCGCCGACATCACCGGCACCGAGGTGCTGGAGGAGGACAAGTCCACCGGCGGCCGCACCATGCGCTTCATCAAGGGCCCGGTCTTCACCAACCTGCTCCTCGCCGATGAGATCAACCGGACCCCGCCCAAGACCCAGGCGGCGCTGCTCCAGGCGATGCAGGAGCGGGAGGTCACCGCGGCGGGTCACACCATGCCGCTCGACAAGCCCTTCCAGGTCTTCGCGACCCAGAACCCCATCGAGCAGGAGGGCACCTACCCCCTGCCCGAGGCCCAGCTCGACCGCTTCATGCTCTCCATCAACGTGGGCTACCCCACCGAGGACGAGGAGCTGGAGATCGTGCGCCGCACCACCGTGGGTGAGACCCCCGAGGTGGAGTCCGTGGTCACCCTGGAGATGCTGATCGCGCTGCAGGGCCTCGTGCGGCGTCTGCCCAGCTCCGACGACGTCAACCGCTACGCCGTGCGCCTGGCGCGGTCGACCCGCCCCGGCCCGGGGGCGCCCTCGGAGACCGCCAACTGGGTCCAGTGGGGGGCCGGTCCCCGCGCCAGCCAGTACCTCTCGGTGGGCGCCCGGGTCTGGGCCGCCCTGCGCGGCAACGAGGTGCCGCACATCGACGACGTCAAGGCCATCGCCCCCGCCGTCCTCTCGCACCGGATCGTGCTCAACTTCCAGGCCGAGGCCGAGGGCCTCACCCGCGAGACCGTGGTGCGCAGGCTCATGGAGCAGGTCCGCACATGACGGTCTGGGATCCGGAGGCGCTTGGCCGGATCCAGCACCTCCATCTGGTGGCGAGCCGGGTGGTGGATGGGCTGCTCCATGGCAACCACCGCAGCACGCGGGTGGGGCCGAACGTGGAGTTCGCCGACTACAAGGAGTACTCCCCCGGCGACCCCATCCGGGATCTGGACTGGCGGGTGCTGGGCCGGGCGGATCGCTACGTGGTGCGCCGCTACGAGGCGGAGACCGACCTCGCCTGCTACCTCATCTTCGACGCCTCGGGCGACCTCTCCACCGGCCGGCGCAGCAGCTACGGTCGCCCCCCGCTGGAGGGCAGCAAGTTCGGCTACGCCCTGACGCTGACCGCGACGCTCGCCTACTTCCTGCACCGCCAGCAGGAGCCCGTGGGGCTGATGGTGATGGGCGGCGACGGGCTGCGCAACGTGCTGGTGCCTGCCCGAACGGGCCGCACCCACCTGGCGCAGATCTTCGGCGTGCTGGCCTCGCTGGTGCCCGGCGGCCGGGCGGAGCTGGGGAAGGCCATCGCGACGGTCGCCCCCCGGGTGCGCCGGCGCAGCCTCGTCGCCGTGGTGTCGGACTTCATGGAGGAGCCCGAGGGCTGGACCTCCGCCCTGTCGGCCCTGGCGAAGCGGCGCACGGATCTGGTCGCCTTCCATGTCCTCGATCGTCAGGAGCTGACGCTGGACTTCGAGCAGCCCACCATCTTCTACTCCCCCGAGGGCGGCGAGGATCTGGTGGTGGACCCGGTGACCGCGGCCCCGGACTTCGCGGGGGTCGTCTCCGAGTTCCTGACCGAGGTGCGGGGGGCGGTCGTGAGCAACCGGGGGCGCTACTACGCCTCCTGGACGGACAGGCCCCTGGAGTCGGTGATGCGGCCCATGATCCATGGCGCCGTGGACAAGGGGCTCTGATGCGGGGAGCGTGCCCATGAGCCTCGCCCTGCTCGCGCCCTTCGCGCTGGCGCTGGCCGCGCTGGTGGCCGGTCCGCTCATCGCCCACCTGTCGCGACAGAAGCCCAACACGCGCATGGCCTACGGGGCCATGATGCTGCTGGAGCGCCTGGTGAAGCGGCTGCGGCGTCGGCGGCGGCTGCGGGAGCCCCTGCTGTTCCTGCTGCGCGCGCTGCTGGTGCTGGTGCTGGTCCTGGTGGCCGCGGGACCGCAGCTCCTGCTGCCCGGCGAGCCGCCGCCCGTCGGCGGCAGCGGCCGGCTGGTGCTGATCGTGGACGACTCCATGTCCATGGGCCTGAGCGAGGACGGCTCGCCGCTCCTCTTCCACGCCCGGGACAAGGCGCTCTCCCTGGTGCGGTCCATGTCCCCCGGGGTGCGGATCGGGCTCGTCACCATCGGCGGCGAGGCCGAGGCGGTGACCCAGAGCCTCACCGACCAGCCCGGGCGTGTGATCGCCGCCCTGGAGGCCCTGGAGCCGGGCTACGGCGCCACCGACCTCGCCGGCGGCCTGAAGGCGGCCCGCCAGCTCCTCGCCGGCGAGCCGGGCGAGATCGTGGTCTTCAGCGATGAGGCCGGCCCCCGCACCATCTCCGACGCCATCCCCGAGCTGGAGCTGCTGGTCGAGAAGGGCGTCTCCGTCATCCCCCGCACCACCCGCGCCGACGAGCCCGCCAACGTGGCGGTGGCCGCCGCGGAGTACGGCGACGGGCTGGAGGGCGGCACCATCACCGTGCGGGTGGTGAACTACGGCCCCGCGGCCGTCGAGGTGCTCGCCACGGTCGGTCTGCCCGACGACTCGGAGATCACCGCCTTCGTGGAGGTGCCCGCCAAGGGCGACGCCACCGAGCGCTTCACCGTGCCGCCGGAGGTGCCCGGCGGGGTGGCCTGGGTGAAGGTCGAGGATCCGGACCTGCCCTGGGACGACGCCCGCTACTTCCACCTGCCGCGGGTGGGCGCCGATCGGGTGATGGTCGTCGACGGCGACCCGGGGCCCACGCCCGTGCGCTCCGAGGTGTACTTCCTGGAGCGGGCGCTGGCCCCCTGGGGCGGCACCCGCCAGGGCCTGCTGCCCGAGGTGACCGCCCCCGGCGGCGTCACCGCCCTGGACCCGGAGGTGCACAAGGTGCTCTTCCTGGCGAACGTCTCGGACCCCGGGCCCATGGCCGGCCTGCTCACCGAGTTCGTGCGCGCGGGCGGCGGGCTCGTCATCTCCATGGGCTCCAACGTGACCCCCGAGCGCTACAACGGGCCCCTGCGGGATCTGCTGCCAGCGACGCTGCGAAAGGCCCGCAACCTGGTCGCCCTGGACGCGGACTCGGGCGTGCCCCTGAAGCTGCCGGCGGTGGACGAGCCGCTGTTCAGCACCTTCTCCCGCTCGGGCCGCTCGGCCTTCTCCCGCATCCGGGCCCGGCGGGTGATGACGCTCGATCCCTACGAGGAGAGCGACGAGGTCCGCACGCTGCTGGAGTACGAGGGCGGCGTGCCCGCCCTGGTGGAGCGGCGGGTCGGCCGCGGACGGGTGCTGCTGCTCACCAACACCATCGACGCGGACTGGGGCAACCTGCCGCTGCAGGCCGCCTTCATGCCGCTCATTCAGCGCGTCGTCACCTGGCTCGGCGGCGCCGCCCCGGGCGGCGGCGGGGATCGGGCCGAGGGCTTCGTCGGCGAGATGATCACCGTCGAGCTGGGCGAGCAGGACGAGGAGCCCGTTGTGCTGGGCCCCGACGGCCAGGAGGTCGTCGCCGAGATGGAGCGGGCCGAGGGCCTGCGGGTGAAGTTCAGGCCGCTGGTGCCCGGGGGCTACACCCTGACGCTGGAGGGCGCGCCGCCGGTCGCCCGGGTGGCCGTGAACGTCGATCCCAATGAGTCCGATGTGCGGCCCTACGATGACCTGCGGCGGGTCGAGGCCGAGCTGGATCCCGAGACCTGGCTCCAGAAGATCGACCTCGGGCGGCAGCTCCTGGCCGCCGCGGTGGTCCTGCTGCTGCTCCAGGCGCTGCTCTCAGCGCGCAGGCGCGAGGAGTGAACCCATGAACCGACGCACGCTGCTGAAGCTGCTGGCCGCCAGCGCCGCCTCCCCGGTCGTGGCCCGGCCCGCCTGGGCGCTGGGCGACGCCTCCAAGGTGGACATCGCCGAGATCCAGCTCCCCACCGGCACGGTGAGCCGGCCGGACGCCTGGCGTCAGCTCCTCTACGAGCTGGTGCAGACCACCTCCATCGAGGCCGTGGACCGGGTCGCCACCCTGGCCCCCGACGACGTCACCCTCTTCAACCACCCCTTCGCGGTGCTGGCCGGCGACGACGCCTTCGCCCCCCTGGATGACGGCCCCCTGGAGCAGCTGAGCCGCTACCTGACCTACGGCGGCTTCCTCTTCATCGACGACGCCACCGGCGCCGAGGACTCGGCCTTCGACCGCTCGGTGCGCCGGCTCTGCGCGCGGCTCTACCCCACGCGGCCCCTGGCCCCGCTGCCCGCCGATCACTCCGTCTTCCGCGCCTTCTTCTTGAACCCGCTGGCCGTGGGCCGGGTGGGCACCCACGCCTACCTGGAGGGGGTCACCGACGGCGAGACGACCCCGCTCATCTACTGCCGCAACGACATCTCCGGCGCGCTGCTGCGCGGCGCTGACGGCCGCTACGCCTTCCCCATCGCCCCCGGCGGCAACCGCATCGAGGCCCTGAAGCTCGGCATCAACCTCGTGATGTACGCGCTCACCTCCAACTACAAGAAGGATCAGGCGCATGTGCGCCAGCTCATCCTGGAGGGCCGCATCGAATGATGACGCTGATCTTCGGCGCGCGGCTCAGCCCCGAGGGCGAGCTGATCTGGACCAGCTCCGAGCTGGCGATTCAGCTGGCGATCGTCGCCGGGGTGGTCGCCGTGGCGGTCGCCGCGTGGTCCGGGCGTCGCTCGGGCACCCGCTGGATCGAGCTGGTGCTGCTGCTGCCCGCGGTGGCGCTGGTGGTGGCCGCGGCGGCGGGCCCGGTCTGGGTGGAGGAGAGCGGCCACACCGAGGCGCCGCGCACCGTCGTGCTCATCGACGACTCCCGCTCCATGGGCATCCTGGAGGGCGGCGAGCCCCGGCACAGCCAGGTCGCCGCCGCCCTGAACGCCATCCCCGGCGAGGTGGACGTCTACACCTTCGGTCGGGAGCTGACCCCCGGCGGCCCGGGCACCTTCGAGCAGGGCGCGACCGACCTCGCCGGCGCGCTGCGGGCGGTCTCCGATCGCTACGTGGGCGAGCAGCTCGCGGGGGTGTCGGTCATCACCGACGGGCTGGACCGGGGCGGGCTTCGGGCGAGCTGGCTGGAGGGAACCCCGGCCTCGGAGCTCCCCCTGCCGGAGCTGCCGGGCCCGCTCACCCTGTACCAGGTGGGCAGCGGCGAGGCGGCCCGGGACGTGGCCATCACCGCGCTGGAGACCGGCGGCTTCGCCTTCCTGCGCCAGCCCTTCACCATCACGGCCCAGGTCTCGGGCCAGGGCTTCGCGGGCTTCGAGGTGCCGGTCACCCTGACCCGGGACGGCAAGGTCATCGGCGCCCAGAGCGTGACCCTCGACGACGAGGGGCTCGGCGAGGTGTGGTTCCAGATCAAGCCCGACCGGGTGGGGCGCTTCTCCTTCGAGGTCTCCGCGCCGGTGTGGGAGGGCGACGCCGTCCCCGCCAACAACAACATGCACGTCGCCGTGCGGGTGGTGCGGGATCGCATGCGCATCCTCCAGGTCTGCGGCGCCCCGAGCTTCGACCAGAAGTTCCTGCGCCTCTTCCTGAAGCAGGACCCCTCCGTCGACCTCGTCAGCTTCTTCATCCTCCGCACCAACGACGACATGAACTCGGGGTACGGCAACGACGAGCTGTCGCTGATCCCCTTCCCCTACGAGCGCCTCTTCGACGAGCAGCTCTGGACCTTCGATGTCGTCATCTTCCAGAACTTCGACTACGGGCCCTTCTTCCAGCGCAACTCCGACGTGCTGCTCGGCAACCTCGCCCAGTTCGTGCGCGACGAGGGCCACGCCTTCGTGATGATGGGCGGCGATCGCTCCTACGACCTCGGCGACTACGGCGTCTCTCCCCTGACGGAGATCCTGCCGATCACCCTGAACGTGCCCGAGCCGAAGGTCTCCGAGTTCAGCTTCCAGCCGGTGCTCACCGACGCCGGCCGGGTCCACCCGGTGACCCGCCTGCTGGGCGACCCGGTCGAGAACCGGGCGCTCTGGGAGCGACTGAGCCCCCTGGACGGCCTGAACCTCTCGGGCGGCCTCGCCCCCGGCAGCGCGTCGCTCCTGAACCACCCCACGGAGCTGACCGGCGCCGGCGCCCCCATGCCGGCGCTGGCCGTGCGTGAGGTCGGGCTCGGGCGCACCATGGCCATCATGGGCGACTCGAGCTGGCGGTGGGTCATGGCGGAGGCGGCGAGCGGCCACGGCAACCAGGCCTACCTGCGCTTCTGGAAGAACGCGCTGCGCTGGCTCATCCAGGATCCGGAGTCCCAGCCGGTGCAGGTGGAGGCGACCCGGGAGAACTACCGGGTGGGCGACACGGTGCGGCTGGTGGTGCAGGTCCGGGACGTGGGCTTCGAGCCCCAGGAGGGCGCCGCGGTGACCGGGACCGTCAGCGGCGGCGGCGAGCCGATCACCTTCGAGGCGACGACCGACGCCTTCGGCGAGGCCATCATCGAGCTGCCGACCGGCGAGCGCGGCTCCTATCGGGTGAGGGTGCAGGGCTCGATGTCCGGCTTTCAGGTAGGCAGCGCCGACACCGTGTTCGCGGTGACCGAGCGCGATCCGGAGCTGGACGAGGTGTCCGCGGACACCCGCTTCCTCGCTGCGCTGGCGGCGGCGGTCGAGGGCGCGCACTACACCCCGGACAGCTACGAGCGGCCGCTCTCGGATGACGCCGCCGGGCGCAAGGTGCTGGACCGGGTGGAGACGCCGCTCTGGCGCGCGCCGGGGCTGCTGGCCCTGGCTGGCCTGCTGCTGGGCCTCTCCTGGATCCTCCGTCGCCGCAGCGGCTACCGCTAGCGCGCCGCCGCTGGCACCGATTGCCAGTGTCGATGCTCGGCGTCTCCGTTGTCTCACTCCGTACTCAAGACTCAAGGAGTGAGACATGTTTGGACTGAACAGCGGCCCCCACGTCACCCTCGGTGTGATCGCGGCGCTCGGGCTCGCGGGGTGCAGCCCGGAGGCGAGGTACCAGCGGATCGTGAACCGCGTCGACGCCCCAGGGGCCCAGCTGGCCGTCATCGAGCCCGGCGGCGACCTGTGGTTCGGCGCCAGCGGTGAGGCCGACGTCGATGAGGCGATGACGACGGAGCACGGGCTGCTCATCGGGAGCAACACCAAGGTGTGGACCGCCGCCGTGGTGCTGACCCTCGTCGATGAGGAGCGTCTGGCGCTGGACGACAGCGCGGCCGCCTGGGTGCCGCAGCTCGACGACGCCATCACCGTGCGGGATCTGCTCCAGCACACCAGCGGCCTCGGGGAGTACTTCGAGCACGAGGACATGAGCGAGCGGCTCGGTGAGAGCTGGACCCCCGAGGCGCTCATCCAGCTCGGCCAGGAGGTCCGGGCTGGCGCTGACCGGCGAGGCGCTGCCGGGCTACCTCGCCATGGGCGACGGCGGGGCCTTCGGTGAGGTCACCCCCGTGGACGCATCGGTCGGGTGGGCGGCTGGGAGCGGCTACAGCACAGCCGGAGAGCTCGCGGTGTTCTACGAGGCGATGCTGGCCGGCGCGCTGTACCCGACCGCGCTGGTCGAGGAGCAGCTCTCGGCGGTCGAGGCGGATCTTGGCTTTGATGAGGAGGGGCTGGAGACCGGCTACGGGCTCGGCGTGATGTTCGTCGGCATCGACGAGCAGCTGCTGACGGGGCACCTGGGCTCGGTGGAGGGGTTCTTCAGCGCGGCCATGCGGGACGAGGACACCGGCGCGCTGGCGGTCGTCCTGTCCAACGCCTCGGAGCAGGTCGTGGTCGAGCCCACGATGCGGGCGCTGGGCGTCGCGTCGCGCTGAGGTGCTACCCTGAGCGGCATGGTGTCCGTCGAACCCACCGTCTCCGCGATCAGCACGCGGGCCGTCGTCGCGGCGGCCGGGCGTCGGGGCGTCGACGTCGACCTGCTCCTGGCGGCGCACGGCCTGGACGCCGACGCGCTGGCTGTGCCGGGGTGTCGGCTGCCAGCCTCGACAGTTGAGGCGGTGTGGCGGGAGGCGGGCAGGCGCTCCCGGGAGCCGGAGCTGCCGGTCTGGGCGGCGCTGGAGCTGCCCTGGGGGGCCTACCGGGTTCTTGACTATCTGGTGGCCTGCGCGGACACGCTCGGCGACGGCCTGGAGGCGCTGTCAGGCTACTTTCGCATCGTGAATGACGCGACGCTGCTTCCGCTCGAGGCCACGCACGACGCCTGGACGCTGCGCATCGTGCACCGCTCCGGAGAACCTCGCGGGCCACCGCGGCGCGCGGCGTGCTGTGGTCGAGGCCATCTGGGACGCGATGCCGCGAGGGCGGGTCGAGGTCTCCTACATCGCGCGTCAGCTCGGTGTCTCAAAGCGCACACTCCAGCGGCGCCTGGAGGCGCAGGGATTGAGCTGGCGGGTGCTGCTCGCCCGCGTCCGCCGCGAGCTGGCCGAGGGGCTGCTCGCGGATCCGGCCCTCACGGTGGATGAGGTCGCCGTGCTCCTGGGGTACGCCGAGGCCAGCACGTTCCACCGGGCCTTTCGGGCGTGGACCGGATCGACTCCGGGGGCCTGGCGCGGCGATGAGGAGCGGGTGCGTTAGCACTCTGCTGTCTTCGTCGTCTCCTCCTTGAATGAACCGGAGCTACACGAATGTTCGCGCTGATCCTGACAGCCTGTTTCACCACAGAGCCGACGCTCACGCCGCGGACGGGCGGCACTGAGGCCGCCGTCACCGCGAACGCCATCCCTGTCGAGCCCCGCACCTGCTGGGCCGGCGATGAGCCGCCGCCGATCTGCCTGGCGGACGCCTGGCCCGGGGTCACCTTCACCCGGGCGGTGTGGGTGGGCGCCGCCCCCGGCGATCCAGACAACACCTTCGTCATGGAGCAGGACGGCCGCATCCGCCTGCTGACCCCCGGCGCCAACGCCGCGCCGATCTGGGCGGACCTGACGGATCGGGTGCTGCGAGAGGGCAACGAGGAGGGCCTGCTCGGCATGGCCTTCCACCCCAACTACGCCGAGAACCGGCGCGTGTTCCTCTACTACCGGGAGCGGGCCAGGAAGCGGGCCACCGTCCTGGTGGAGTACCGGGTCGAGGGCAGCGCGCCCGGCTCGCTGGACCTGAGCAGCGCGCAGGTGCTGATGCGCGTCGCCCAGCCCTTCGGCAACCACAACGGCGGGGCCCTCACCTTCGGACCGGACGGGCGGCTCTACCTGGGCGTCGGCGACGGCGGCAGCGGCGGCGACCCCAAGGGCTTCGGCCAGAACACCCACTCAGTGCTGGGGAGCATCATCCGGCTGGACGTGGACAATCGGGGGCCCGGCGAGCCCTACGGCGTCCCGTCGGACAACCCCTTCGCCGACGGCGAGGGCGGGCTGCCGGAGATCTACGCCTGGGGGCTTCGCAACCCCTGGCGCGTGGACTTCGACCCCCACAACGGCACCCTCTGGGTCGGCGACGTGGGACAGAACCAGTACGAGGAGATCGACCGGGTCGTCCTGGGCGGCAACTACGGCTGGAACATCCGCGAGGGCATGCACTGCTTCCCCGGGCTGACCTGCGAGACGGCGGGGCTCATCGACCCGGTCTTCGAGTACCCCCGGAGCAAGGGCGTCTCCATCACCGGCGGCGTGGTCTATCGGGGCTCGGCCTCCCCGGACCTCGCCGGCACCTACCTCTTCGCGGACTTCGGCTCCGGGCGGATCTGGGGCCTGTGTGATGAGGCGGACGGCGGGGTCGAGGTCGAGGAGCTCCTCGACACCACCCTGCGGATCGCGACCTTCGGCCGCGACGGCGCTGGTGAGGCGCTGCTGGCGCACTTCGGCCTCCAGGGCGGCGGCCGGATCTACCGGGTCATGCCCGAGGGCTCGCCGGAGTGTGACGCCGGCGTGCTGGACTGATTCAGGGCGGCCTCGCTGCGGGCCATCAGCGCGGCGAGCAGCGCCTCGGAGCCCGCGTCCACCGCGACCGAGACCCAGCGGAAGTCGACCTCGGGCCGTCGCATCGCCCGGCGCAGTCGCTCCATGCGGGCGCTCGCTGAGACCTCCCCGGCGATCATCACGCAGAACTCACGGGGGCCGGTGCGGGCGATGACGTCGGCGTCTCCCCAGGACTCCAGCAGGCCCATGGCGAAGCCGAGGGCGTCGGCCTCTCCCTCCAGTGAGATGTGGAGGAGGGTCACCTGCGCGCGGGCCTCGCGGCAGTAGGCCATCACCTGCCGGGCGCTGTGCTTGAAGCCCTGGAGGTTGGAGAGGCCTGTCTCCAGATCCATGGTCATGGCCTCGTGCTCGCGCAGGTCGTCCTCGATCTGATCCGCCAGCTCCCGCAGCAGCGAGCGGCCGGCCGCGTTCAGGGAGCGGGGACGGTCGTCGATGACGCAGAGGGTGCCGATCGGCTGCCCGCCGGGCGCGCGGATGGGGCAGCCGGCGTAGAAGCGGATGTCGGGCCGACCGGTCACGAGCGGGTTGTCCCGGAAGCGCGGGTCCACGGTCGCGTCGTTGACCTCCAGCAGATGATCGGGCTGCAGGATGGCGTGGGCGCAGAAGGCGTGCTCGCGCGGCGTCTGGCGAGCGCCCAGCCCCCGTCGGCTCTTGAACCACTGGCGGTCGTTGTCGACCAGGGAGATGAGCGCGATGGGCACGTCGAGGAGGTGCTGCGCCCGGCGGGTGTAGCGGTCGAAGCGCTCCTCGGGATCGCTGTCCAGCAGCGCCAGCGCGAGCAGCGCGCCCAGCCGATCGTCCTCGTCCGCTGGGAGCGGCGCGGCGGAGAGGGCGTACGCCGTGGGCGGCGGGGCGAGCGGCGGCGGCGCGGGCAGCACGGCGGGGCTGAAGACCTCGCCCATCAGCGCCAGCGCCAGCCGGGTGTCGTCCAGCGTGTTGGACCCGGTCTGATCCCGGGTGAAGCTCATGGGCACCATGCGGCGCACCTCCGCGAGGGAGGCGGCCAGCGCGGCGGCCATGAGCCGGGCGTCCGGATAGCGCGCCTCGGGGGCGTGCCGGGTGGCGCGAAGCACCACGGCGCGGAGCATCGGCGGGAGCCTGGCGAGGCGCGCCGAGTCCGGACCTTCCATGAACAGATCCACCGGGGTCTGCCCGGTCATGAGGAAGTAGAGGGTGGCCCCCGCGGCGTAGAGATCCGCGCGGTGATCCACGCCGCTGGCGTCCAGCCGCTGCTCCGGCGGCATGTACTCCATGCTCCCCATGGTCACGCCGGTCCGCGTCTCGCGGATGTCGCTGTCCTGCACCAGCGCGATGCCAAAGTCCGCGAGCACGACCCGCCCCGAGCTGTCCAGGAGGATGTTCTGCGGCTTCACGTCCCGGTGGACCACCCCGGCGTCGTGGGCGAGCGCCAGCGCCGAGAGCACCTGGAGCATCCAGCCGACGACCACCTCGGGGCTGACCTCGCGCTCTCGTGCGCGCTCCAGCAGGTTGCAGTCGGCGAGATCCGTGAGGATCCAGGCCCGCTGATCGTAGTCGCCGATCGCGTGCACCCGGAGCACGTTGGGGTGGGCGATCTCAGAGAGGATCTGCGCCTCGGTCCGCAGGCGCCTGCCGAGCTTCGCCCGGGCGCTGGCGCTCATCGCGGAGAGCAGCTTGAGCGCCCGCTGCTCGTTGATCACCTGATCCATGACCCGGAAGACATCCGCGGTCCCGCCGCGACCGATACGCTCGATGATTCGGTAGCGACCGTGTACGATTTCGCCAGGCTTCATCTGTTCTCCGGGCACTTGGAGAGGCGACGCGCGCTCGTATCAGGTCGCGCGCAGCTCTCCGCCATCAACCTATCCGAAGGTTGATTCCGTACTGTGACACTCGCCTTTCAGGCAGCCGCCTCCTCCGCGGTGGGGGCTCATCGCGCGATTATTCCCCGGACTCGGGCCCCGCGGGCGGTGGGGCGTTCAGCAGCCGCGAGGCGCTGGGCTTGGGGGTCACCTTGCGGCCGCTGCCGCCCTCGTAGCCGCAGGCGTTGCAGCGATAGGCCGCCGCGGTGAGCATCTCCAGATCGGCGCTGTCACAGGAGACGCAGCGATCATCGGCGATGGGATCGTTCTTGGCCTTGTGCATGGCCGCCGCCTTCCGGACGATGACGAGCAGCGCGACGAGGATGGCTATCTTCAGCAACCACATTGTCTTCCCCCGGTCTGTCTTCTACAGCGCTGTCTTCTAACGCTCTCGCAGCGCTCCCACGACCGCCTGCATGCTGACCTTGGCGTCGCCGAAGAGCATGTCGGTGTTGTCGTTCAGGAACAGCGGGTTGCCCACGCCGGCGTAGCCCGCGCCCATGCCGCGCTTGAGCACGACGACCTGGTGGGACTTCCAGACCTGGAGCACCGGCATCCCGTAGATGGGGCTGTGCTCGTCGGTCTCGGCGCCGGGGTTCACGATGTCGTTGGCGCCGATCACCAGCACCAGATCCGTGGTGGGGAAGTCAGCGTTGATCTCCTCCATCTCCAGCACGATGTCGTAGGGCACCCCGGCCTCGGCCAGCAGCACGTTCATGTGCCCCGGCAGCCGCCCGGCGACCGGGTGGATCGCGTAGCGCACGCTCACGCCCTGCTCCTGGAGGAGCTGGGCGAACTCGTTGACGAGGTGCTGGGCGCGGCCCACGGCCATGCCGTAGCCGGGCACGATGATGACGCCGGTCGTCGCGTTGGCGGCCAGCTCGGCGACCTCCTCGGCGGTGGTCTCGGTGACGGTGCCCGTCATGCCCTCGAGCTGTGCCGGCGTGGGCTTGGGGGCGTTGCCGGCGCCGAAGCCGCCGAAGACCACGCTCCAGATGGAGCGGTTCATGGCCTTGCACATGATGTACGAGAGGATGGCGCCGGAGGAGCCGACCAGCGCGCCGGTCACGATCAGCAGATCGTTGGAGAGCATGAAGCCCGCCGCCGCCGCGGCCCAGCCCGAGTAGGAGTTCAGCAGGCTCACCACGACCGGCATGTCGGCGCCGCCGATAGCCATGACGAGGTGGATGCCGAGCAGGCTCGCGATCACCGCCATGATGATCAGCATCGTCAGGCCGCCGGTGCCCCCGACGAAGATGAAGGGGATCATCAGCACGACGATGAGCCCGAGCGCGACGGCGTTCAGCTTGTGGCGGCTGGGCAGGAGCAGCGGCTTTCCGCTGATGGAGCCCCGCAGCTTGCCCCAGGCGACGACCGAGCCGGTGAAGGTGACGGCGCCGATGGCGACCGCGAGCCAGATCTCGATCAGGTGCACCGCGTGGGCCGCGCCCTCCAGCGACTCCAGCGGGGCCAGGTAGGAGGACACGCCGACCAGCACGGCGGCGAGGCCCACGAAGCTGTGCAGGACAGCGACGAGCTGGGGCATGGCCGTCATGGCGACCCGGGCGGCCATCACCGCGCCGATGCCGCCGCCCACGACCACCGCGCCCATGACGAGGGCGTAGCCCTCCACGGCGGGGTGGATGAGGGTGGCGAGCACAGCGATGACCATGCCGACGATGCCGAACACGTTGCCGCGGCGGGCGGTCTCCTGAGAGGCGAGGCCCGCCAGGCTCAGGATGAACAGCACCCCGGCGACGAGGTAGGTGACGGACAGAAAGCTTGTGGACATGGGGGGTCGTCCTTGAAGGCGAGCGCTACTTGCGGAACATCTCGAGCATGCGTCGGGTGACCAGGAAGCCCCCCGCGATGTTGATGCTGGCGACGAGGATCGCCAGGGCGCCGATCCAGGCGGCGGTGTCAGTGCGGCCGCTCGCGGCCTGCAGCATGCCGCCGACCACGATGATGCCGCTGATGGCGTTGGTGACGCTCATCAGCGGGGTGTGCAGCGCGGCGCTGACGTTCCAGATGACCTGCCAGCCGATGAAGCAGGCGAGCACGAAGACGGTGAAGTGTTGGATGAAGTCCATGGGCGCGAAGAGGCCCAGGGTTCCGAGCGCGATGACGCCCGCCGCCATACCGCCGTAGCGGAAGCGGGGATCCGCCATGGGGCCGCCGGGGGCCTTCGCCGGGAGGGACTCGGGCGGGGTCGCGCCGGGCCTGACCGGGGGCTGGGGGGCCTCCTTGGTCGGCGGCGGCGGCACGGCCTTCGCGGGCTCCGGCGGCGGGGGCCAGACGACGGCGCCGTCGCGGACAACCAGCGAGTTGCGGATGACCGCGTCGCCGAGGTTGACGTTGAAGTTCTCGGCCCCGCCCATGTCGGAGAGCAGGTTGACCACGTTGGTCCCGAAGAACTGGGAGGCGTGGGTCGCCAGCCGGCTGGTGAGGTCCGTGTAGCCGATGATGGTGATGCCGTGGACCTCGACGGCCCGATCCGGCTGCGTGTACTCGCAGTTGCCGCCCTGCTCGGCGGCGAGGTCGACCACGATCGAGCCCGCCCGCATGGAGTCGACCATGTCGCGGGTGATGAGCAGCGGCGCCTTCTTACCGGGGATGAGCGCCGTGGTGATGATGATGTCGACTTCCTTGCACTGCTTGCGGAAGAGGGCCATCTCGGCGTCGATGAACTCCTTGGACATGATCTTGGCGTAGCCGCCCGCGTCCTCACCTTCGCCCTCGCTGGACTCCTCGAACTTCAGCTCCAGGAACCTCGCGCCCAGGCTCTGCACCTGCTCCTTGGCGGCGAGCCGCACGTCGAAGGCGCGCACCTCCGCGCCGAGTCCGCGCGCCGCGGCGATGGCGGCGAGGCCGGCGACGCCCGCGCCGATGACCATCACCCGGGCCGGCCGGGTCTTGCCGGCGGCGGTGATCTGCCCGCCGAAGAAGCTGCCGAAGTGGTTGGCCGCCTCGATGACCGCGCGGTAGCCCGCGATGTTGGCCATGGAGCTCAGCACGTCCATCTTCTGGGCGCGGGAGATGCGGGGGATCTGGTCCATGGCGATGGCGCTGAGCTTGCGGCAGCACATGCGCTCGACCAGCGACCCGTTCTGGGCCGGGAACAGCAGGCTGACCAGGAGCCCGCCGTCCTGGATGCGATCGACCTCGTGTACGTCGCCGTCCTCTTCGGGCGGCCGCACCTTGAGCACGACGTCCGCCGCCCAGGCGGCCTCGGGGCCCTCGACGATCTCGGCGCCGGCCTCGACATAGGACTCGTCGCTCAAGCGCGCGCCCTCGCCGGCGCCGGCCTGGACGAACACCTCGAAGCCGAGCTTCCTCAAGCGTTTAACGGTGTCGGGGGTCGCCGCTACACGGCGCTCCCCCCGGTGGATCTCCCTGGGGATTCCGACCTTCATGTCTGGCTCCGAGCCTGATTACGGGCGCCCGTGGTTTACCACATGGGGAGAGTGACGGCGAAGGATGGCCCCTCCGGTCCCCCGCTGACGCTCAGATCACCGCCGTGCGCGCGGGCGATATCGCGGCTCACCGCGAGTGATGGATTCCCCGCTACGTTGGGGGGTGGGGCGGTGGGACCGCCGGGCAGCGTCAGCGCCGCGACCGCCACTCCACCTTCGGTCCAGGACCGCAGCTCGAGAGGCCGGGGAGGTAGGTGACCGAGCGCCAGCGCTCGGCGCGTGGCGTCATCGAGCAGGTTCATGAAGACCTGGCAGAGGCGGCCCGCGCTGCCGGTGACCGTGAGCGCTCCGGAGAGCGACACCGCGATCGGCAGCCCCGCTCGCCGCAAGGCCCCCCGCTTCAGGCGCAGCGCGGCGCGCACCGCGTCGTTCAGGTCGAACACCGCGCGGCGGTCCGCCCGGGCGAGCAGCTTCAGATCCTGGGCGATGCGGCGCACCAGCCGCGCGCTCTCCGCGGCGTCAGAGGCCGCTCGCCGCAGGGTCATCACGCCCTCGGGGCCGCCCATCTCGTCGATCACCTTCCGCAGCTCCGGCGGCATCTCCGGTCGGATCGCCAGGGCCGCCAGCTCCTCAAGCGGCGCCAGGGACTCGTTGAGCAGGGTCAGATCGGTCAGGATCTCCGTGACGGGGTTGCCGAGCTGGTGCACGACCCCCGCGGAGAGGCGGCCGAGGTTGGCCTCGTGCAGGCTGGCCGCGGCGCGCAGGTGGCTGCGCTCGAGCGCCCGGGAGACCGTCGCGAGCAGATCGGTCGCGTTGATGGGCTTCTGCAGCAGGTCGAAGGCCCCAGCCCGCAGGCAGGCGGCGGCGTGATCCTGATCCGGGCCCTCGGCCACAATCACCACCTCGGCCTCCGGAGAGCGGCGGCGGGCCGCGTGGAGGAGCTCCAGGCCGCCCGGCCCGGGGGCGCGGAGGTCCGAGAGCACCAGGGCGAAGTCCTGCTCGTGGATGCAGTCCAGCCCTCGGAAGCCGTCGGCGGCTGTCCGGGTGGTGTAGCCCGCGAGCTCGAGGTGCGCGCTGACCCTTGTGCGCGACTCGGCGAGGGCGTCGATGATCAGCAGGTTGGTAGTCATGAAGCTAAGGTTCCCTAATCTCTTCCCGGATTGAGGGCCCCTTGTCGCTCCTGCTGCTCCTGCTGACCGCCTCCTCGCTGGCCCACCGACCTCACTCCGTCATCGTCGGCGCGGCCATGGATCCGGCGGCACCGGACTGGGCGCTGCTGGATCGGGAGGGGGTGATCGGCCTGCTGCGCTCGGACGATGACGGCGCGCACTGGGACTTCGTCGGCGGCCCGCCGGTCTCCGAAGTGCTCGTGGATATTGAGCTTCTCTCAGACGGAACGCTGGCGGTCATCTCGGAGGAGGGCGGGCTGTGGTGGACGTCCGGCCCGGACGGTGAGTGGTCGAGGCAGGATCTGGCGGTGAGCCCCACCCAGCTGGAGACCGACGGCGAGCGGCTGGCGATCGCCTCCCGGGAGGGCGCGCTGCTCGGGAGCCCAGGAGGATCCTTTGAGATCGTCGGCTCGGCCGGCGGCGTGCGCTCGGTGGTCTTCGAGCCGGACGGCGCGCTGCTGGTGGTGATGGAGGTCGGCGCGCTGCGGCGGGTGCGCGACGACGGGACCGAGGTGCTGCCGCAGCTCCCGAGCGGGGTGAGCGCCTGGTCGGCCACCAGCTGGGACGGCGAGGTGATCGCCGGCACGGATCAGGAGCTGTACGCGCTGCGCGACGGGGCGTGGTCCGCCTGCGGCGCGCTGCCGAGCAACAGCACCGAGCAGTACTCCCGGGTCGTGCCCCTGGTCGTGAACGACGGCCAGCGGGTGATGGCGGCGACCGGGCGGGAGGCCCTGTTCGTCTCCGAGGACGACTGCGCCTCCTGGACCCTGCTCGACACCTGGCAGCGGCCCTCCTACAACGGCCTCGGCCTCGCTGAGAGCCCTGATGAGGCCTTCACCCGCTTCTACTGGGAGGGGGATCGGGTCATCGTGACCGGCTTCAACGGCGTCTCCCGCTCCGACGACGGCGGGCAGAGCTTCCGGGAGGTGACGATCATCCCCGCCGACTCGGTCCGCGGGGTCTCCTTCGCCTCGGACTGGCCCTCGGATCCCCGCCTGTGGTTCGGCGGCTACGGCGGCGGCGCCTGGTGGACCGACGACGGCGGCAACACCTGGGAGGGCTCGGCGGTGGGGCTGACCGGGGAGGGCCCCTACGGCAACGCCCTCTACTCCTACGACATCAGCGCCGACGGCTACGACGCGGTCTATGTCGGGGCGCTCATCCCCTACCGCTACGACGGGGGGCGCTGGCAGCCGCTCGATCCGCCCATGACCTTCACCTCGGACTTCGAGGTGGAGCGCGGCCTGCTGCTGGCCTTCGGCGGCGAGGACGGCCGGCAGTACCACACCGTCGCGAGCAGCCCGGACGGGGGGGAGAGCTGGTCGCTGATGACGGCGCTGAACGCGCTGGTGGGCGACGAGGCTGGCCTGAGCAGCCTGACCTGGACTTCGCTGGCGGGTGAGGGGGGCTGGCTCGTCACCGCCACCAACACCACCGAGGCCTGGTTCAGCGCGGACGGCGAGGAGTGGGAGGCCCTGCTGGACGCCCGGGAGGGCGAGGCTATCGGCGGGAGCACCTGGCCGCCCGACGCGGGGACGCGGGTGATTGTCATGGAGCAGTCGGGCGCGGCCTGGCTCTCAGACGACCGGGGCGGCAGCTGGCGGAGCGTGGCGCTGGAGGTCACCGGCGAGCTTCGGGGCTTCACCGCCGCCGACGACGGCGCGCTGTTCGCGGTGGATCGCTCGGGTCAGGTGCACCGCAGCGAGGACGGCGCCGAGAGCTGGGAGGCCGTCGGGGAGCCCATCCCGGCGCCGCTGAACGCCATCACCGCCGCCCCGGAGTTTGCCCGCACCGGCGCGCTGATGATCGGCACCTGGGGCGGGACGTGGTGGAGCGGGGATCGGGGGGAGACCTGGCGGCGCCTGCCCCGGTACATGCGGGCGGAGGCGGCGAGCGTGCACCTGCGCTGTCGACAGCCCGACGGCGAGACGTGGTGTGAGCGCTACGACGATGACGACCAGGGCTTCGGCGGCGGCTGGGAGATGAGCGCGGGCGACAGCTCCCGCTTCAGCTTCCCCGGCGTGTCGATCACCCTCTTCGGCGCCGAGGACGGCGACGCGGCGAGCGTGAGCATCGACGGCGAGATCCACGCCCTCTCCGGCGCGGGGCCGCACGCCTTCGACGGGCTGGCCGCGGGCTGGCACGACGTGGACATCACCACGGACGGCCGCTTCCACCTCGGGGCCTACGAGGTCTACGGCGAGGGCGAGCCGATGATCACCCGCGGCGAGCCGAAGCTGGGCTGCGGCTGCTCAAGCGCGGGGCGCGGGGGCTGGATCTGGCTGCTGGCGCTGGTGGGCCTGCGAGGGCGTCGCTACTGGACCTTGTCCAGCAGGTAGCGCAGGATGTCGAACACCTGAGTGTCGGTGTTGGACTCGTTGCGGTAGGTGCTGTAGACCACGAGCCCGTCGCCGGCCTCGAAGCTCATGAGCAGGGGGGAGCCCACCACCTCGTAGACCTCGTCGCCGTCGCGCCACGTCGCCTTGCCGCTCAGGTAGGTGGTGACGCCGAGGCCCACCGACTCCACCGGGGGCCACACCGCGAGGTCGTAGACCACGTCGAGGGTCTCGGTGCCGAGGGCGTTCTTCAGGGGCATGTCGGCGACCGTTGCGCGCACGGAGCCGATGTCGCCGCGCTGGGCGTCGTCGGGCACGAGGTCGTCGCCCAGGAAGTCGATCTTGTCGGGCCACACCGACTCGATCACGTCGTAGGACCAGTCCGAGCTGTAGATCATGCCGCCGGACTCGGCGTAGGCGATCAGGTTGCTCTGGATCTGGGTGACCGTGTTGCCGGGGCCGGCCTCCAGCGAGTCGTCGCTGTCGTAGAAGATGTCCTCTTCCAGGTGCCCGCCGTTGAAGAACACCACGTCGTAGAGGAGCAGGGTGTCGGGGTTCAGCAGGAACTGCTCCAGCTCCTCGCCGGTCTGCCCGTCGATGATGTCGTACTCGATCACGCCGATCTGGCTGAGCAGCGCGCCGAAGTCGTCGTAGTCGCCGCTGATCACCGCGACGTCCAGGTCGAGATCCTGGAAGCAGTTGGGCTCGTCCAGCACCGCGTGCTGTCCCTCGGCCAGGTGCACCAGGAAGCTGTCCACGATGATGTTGTCGACGACCACGTAGATCTCGTAGTCCACGTCGCCGGGCATCTCGGAGAGCGTCCAGTACCCGTCGATGTCGCTGGTGGTGACGCGGGTGTCGTAGATGAAGCCCGTGGCGTCAGCGAGGTGGGTGTAGATCTGAGCGCCCTCCTTCCAGGTGAGCAGCTCCGGGTCGCAGACGCGGCCGGTGATCTGGTTCTCGCCGGGGCCGGCGGCCTCCTCGACCTTGTGGAAGCCGCTGTCGGACTGACAGCCGAGCGAGAGCAGCGAGAGCAGCGGGAGCAGGGAGATGAGCATCGGTGATCTCTCTCAGTACGAGGTCGCGGGGACGACGATGACGATGTCCTGGCTATCCAGCAGGGTGGTGCCGTTGCCGAGGATGTTCAGGGTCAGGTTGTAGTACTGGTCCTGGTCCGACGCGGCGACGGACCAGGACCAGTAC
>Ga0316204_10001626_pt1 | contig 58446 bp, 56 predicted proteins | sample 6monrhotite_MG_2_FD_205661 | JGI IMG/M metagenome (GOLD analysis project Ga0316204, IMG submission 205661) | Microbial mat bacterial communities from mineral coupon in-situ incubated in ocean water Damariscotta River, Maine, United States -... | ecosystem: Environmental > Aquatic > Marine >...
TCTTGTTTGGTCTGATGCACGGCTTTGGTCTGGCGACAAAAATTCTGGACTATGAATTATCGCCTGATGGCCTTCTTGCCAATTTAATCTTCTTCAATATCGGCGTAGAGCTGGGGCAAATTCTGGCACTGGCGGCGATTTTGATCGCCATTACCTATTGGCGTAAGTCCGGTAGCTTTCTGCACCACGCCTATAAAGCCAACGCCTTAATGATGATGCTGGGATTTTTGCTCATGTTTTATCAAATCACCGGCCACATCGTTCACTAAATTCAATTTTTCGATACAAGGAAAACAATCATGCATAACTCAAACATACCATCGGACACAGAAGTGCCCTCAACAGGAAAACTCATTAAATCAACCGTTTTGGCAGCTATTACAGCTGGTGTTTTGCTGGTTACGGTTGTCTTGCCGGCCGAATATGGCATTGACCCGACAGGCATAGGAAATGCAATCGGCCTCAAACGTATGGGTGAGATTAAAACCTCACTGGCCGAAGAAGCGGCGCAAGATGCTGCTTCGGATGCCCAAAGCGCGGTTGTGGTTGAGGTTGAGCCAGAACTGCCAGGCGTACCAGAAGCTGTGCCTACTCAAAGCCACGAAAGACAAGTCACGCTTGCGCCGGATGAAGGCACTGAGATTAAGGTGACAATGGCCAAAGGGGCAAAGGTTGATTACGTGTGGGAAACCAGTGGCGGTAACGCAAACTTTGATATGCACGGGGACTCAAAGAAACTGGAGATTGACTACCATAGCTATTCAAAAGGTTCGGAGCAAAAGAGCGAAGGTACATTGGAAGCCGCCTTTGAAGGCAATCATGGCTGGTTCTGGCGCAACCGTACAAAAGAGCCTTTGACTATCACCCTCAAAACCAACGGTCAATACACCGACATTAAACGTTATTAAACCCACTCACGAGGACAGAAGGATAACCCTCATGAAAAAACTGACCAACCCTAAAATCTTAATTCCTATTTTAATCGTTGTAGCTGTGGTGATTGTTATCGCAGTCTCGGGCATGACAGGCGGTGAAGTTGCGGTCAGTGACCACGGTCATACACACTAGAAAGCAACAGTGAAATGCTAGAGCCACTCAAAAATCCGACCTACCGGCATTTATTTGCCGCGCAAGTTATTGCGTTGCTAGGTACGGGTTTAACGACTGTGGCTCTGGCATTACTGAGTTATGATTTGGCTGGCGATAAGGCCGGAACTGTCCTCGGCACAGCCCTTGCCCTTAAAATGTTGGCCTATGTCACCATTGCCCCAATCGTTGGCGGACTGGCGACAGCCTTGCCGCGCAAAAAGGTTTTGGTCACGCTTGATCTTATCCGCGCCGGATTTGTACTGTGCTTGCCGTTCGTCAGTGAAATCTGGCAAATTTATTTGATTATCTTTTTGATGCAATCTTGCTCTGCCGGGTTTACGCCGATGTTTCAGGCGACGATTCCCGACATTATTCCTGATGAAAAAACCTATACCAAGGCGCTCTCACTTTCGCGGTTGGCCTATGATTTAGAGTCTCTCATTAGCCCTATGCTGGCGGCTGTCGCTTTACTATTCCTGAGTTCTGATGCGCTGTTTGCTTCTAATGCCGTTGCCTTCCTGATTTCGGCTGCGTTGGTTGTCACGGCAACTTTACCAAAAAGGGACAGAGCTAAAGATGCCAGAGTCATATCGGTTTGGGAGAAAATCAGTTTCGGTACACGCGCCTATCTTTCCACGCCGCGCCTGAGAGGTTTGCTTGCGCTCTCTCTGGCTGTCTCTGCGGCAGGGGCAATGGTCATCGTCAATACCGTTGTGATTGTACGTGGCGGATTTGGTTTGGGCGAACAAGATGTTGCTCTGGCTTTTGCGGCCTATGGCAGCGGCTCAATGCTTGCGGCTTTTACGCTCCCAAAATTATTGGACTATCTGCCGGATCGTCCCGTTATGCTCGGCGGCGCAAATATTCTGGCAATTGGTTTGCTGGCTGGCTCCACCGTTTCATCATTCTTCTGGCTTCTCCCCGTCTGGTTTTTGCTGGGTAGTGCGGCTTCTCTTATCAATACACCCACGGGCCGCTTGCTTCGGCGGTCTTCTGCGGAACAAGATCGCCCCGCCTATTTTGCCGCGCAGTTTTCCCTCTCCCATGCTTGCTGGCTTATCACGTACCCTCTTGTCGGCTTTTTCGGCGCATTCATCGGCATAACGGCAACATTTTACATTCTAACAGGAATCGTCATGCTCGGCTTTATTCTTGCTCTATTCCTATGGCCTGCTGATGATCAAGCGTCTCTGATCCACACGCATAAAAATTTTGATCCCAATGACCCGCATATAGCAGATGCGAAAGCTGTGAAAGGTGGGTATCAGCATAAACACGATTTCGTGATTGATCATTATCACAGAGCTTGGCCATTTAGATCAGGAGTAGAGTAGCACATCTTTCGGCAATACTAAGCGCAGCAAAGGTAGAAATAATACAGAAGAAAGGCCGCTCGAAAGCTGCAAAAGTATTGATTCGATTGGTTGCGGAGGATTGCGACCGCCACGAGTTTTCAAATTTAGATACTGAGAGATTCAAAATGGTTGCGGGAGTTCTCAGCTAACGTGAGTTGCTCATTAGCGCTTTCGACATCTCAACCCTCAATTGCGTGGTAACAAGGGTTATAGTGTGTGTAGTTTTCATGCTCCACGTAAGCGCCCTAGGGTTAGCGCCCGGTTAAATCCATCTACCCAAACTCAGCACCCTAATTTAAAGATGTCTGTGCAAAGCGGGCGCGGTTTGGCTCTTCTTCGGGGGCCGTAGACGGCATCGTCGATCAAATGGAATTGACGTTCGATGGACCTGTCACGGTATTGTGCCGCTCCTTTAACCGCATATTATGCGCACAAGGAGAACGACTATGGGAACGAAACCGTAGCAGGCCCACTGCACACCGATGATACACCGGTGCCGGTGCAAGCGCCGGGAACCGGTAAAACCAAAACCGGCAGGATATGGACATATCTGAGGGATGAGCGCGACTGGCTGGGCGAAGCGGCACCGGCAGCTTTCTATAAATATTCTCCTGATAGAAAGGGCGCGCGGCCTCAGGAGCATCTCAAGGGTTATGAGGGCTTTCTGCATGCAGACGGCTATGCGGGATATGAGAAGCTCTACGGCACAGGTAAAATTACCAAGGTCGCCTGTATGGCCCACATCAGGCGCAAGTTTGTTGATATCTATAAGGCAAACGGTTCCTTGATTGCCAAAGAAGCCATAGAGCTGATCGCTGAGCTGTACGGTATTGAGAAGAAAATTAGACAACAACCGCCTGATGTCAAAAGGAGCGTTCGGCAAGAGCATGCCAAGCCGCTGTTTGGAGAGTTGCAGGCCTGGTTACCAACTCAATTGAATAAAATACCCGCCAAGTCATCCTTGGCCGGGGCCATTCGCTACGCCATCACCCGACTGAAGCGGCTTGAGGCCTATCTCACCGATGGCAGACTATCATTGGATAACAATCCGGCGGAGCGCTGCATGCGGCCTATTGCGCTTGGCCGGAATTATGTTTAGTTCCGGATTATGTAAAGGTTGGCAAACTAGCTATATGGTTCCTCACTTTTCAGCCCTGCAAGCTACACATAATCATAGGCTCTGAAGAAAGCTGATCAGCTTGTCCGGCGGCTTATAACGACCGCCGCGGGCTTCAGCGGGTTGCAGCCGCATAAGAGCTTCCTCCTTCATTGAAAGATACGCTTCTACATACATGTGGGTCGTCGCAGTATCTTCGTGTCCCAGCCAAAGGGCTATAACGGTGATATCCACGCCTGATTGAAGCAAGTGCATTGCGGTCGAGTGGCGAATTGTGTGTGGTGATACTGACCGTCCTGCAAGCCCTGGGCATGTTCTGGCAGCATTAGCAACGGCCAGTCTCAGTCTCTGAAAGGCGTTTGAGCGGGTCATTTTTACGCCATTGCGATTGGGAAACATAAAACTCTTTTCTGATGTTGCTTTCAGTCGCTTGCGCCAAGCGCGGATGATGCCAGCGTTAGGCCGCCAAAGCGGTACGCTGCGCTCCTTCCTGCCTTTGCCATGTAAATGCACTGCAGGCTGGCTCTCCAGGACCACATCGTTACACCGAAGGCCTATCAACTCGGATACGCGGCCCCCTGTGTTATACATTACGCTAAAAAGCGCGCGGTCGCGTTGCCCGGACCATGTTAACGGATCGGGGGCATTGAGGATGGCGCGGATTTCCGCGCGTGTCAGGAACTCTACCATCCGTCGCTCAAACCTTTTCATGGGAATAGCAAGAGCCTGTTCGATGATCTCCAGTGCCTCAAGGTCATAATGGCCTGCAACTTCAGAAATGTACGGAGTGCGGCCAGGCGGGCGTTGCGGCTGCGAACGCTGTTCCCGCGATCTTTCTCCAGATAGTCAAGGAAATCGAGCAGTAGCTTGGCATTCAGATCGGTGAGCGATAGCGCACTTGGGGCTTTGCCTGTCTTCCGTTCAGTGAAGTTCAAAAGCAGGCGGAATGTATCGCGGTACGCGGCAACAGTCTGCGGGCTGACGGCTCTATGTTGTCCAAGATGTTCGACAAAAAAGCGCTGGAGCAGCACTGGAAACGAGGGTTTGTTATAGTTGCTCATGGCAGGTCCCCTCGATTGTAAAATCTTCAAAGCGCTTGCCAGCAACAGCCATCAGATCAGGAATGCCCGTGAGATACCAATATGTATCTGATATTTTGACATGGCCTACATAGGTAGAGAGAGCGGCAATAGCATTATCAATAACGGCCCCCTCAGATTGCCAGCGTTGTACCCGGCGGCAAATGAATGTGTGCCGGAGGTCGTGGATGCGCACTGCGCCATGGGTGCCGCGAGCGATTAGGCCCAACTCCTGACGGAGGCGTTGAAAGGTCCAATGAACTTGCTGGTTTGACGGTGCCCTGCCGGTTCCAGACAGGAAAAAGGGGGCTTCTGCATTATGTGTACTATAGCGATCACGCACACTCAGGTAGCGCCTCAGTGCATCGGCAACGGTGGCATGAAACGGCACATATCTGGACTTTCGGAATTTGGTCATTCGGATGGTCAAGCACTGGTTGGCTATATCAACATCGCTATAATGTAAGTTGAGGGCTTCTGAAACCCTTAGTCCGGTTGCCGCGATCAGGCCGAAAAGTGTCTCGTACGTTGCGGGACGCAATGATCCTGCTGGCTTCAGTCGACCAGCGGCAGCCAGCAGGTCGACTATCTCACCATCAGTGTAGATGTGAGGCGTGAGCCGCCGGTGTGCTTTACCAAAGATAGACGTTGCTGGAAATTCTGTGGTGGGGTCAAGCCGTCTCAAATACTTCGCTAACGGGCGTAAAAGCTCAAGGCGGCGCGCCCATGAAAAGGGTATGGCGTTCCGCGACTGACCTTTGGCCCAGTCGATAGCAAGCTTGCTAGTGAGAGGGCCAGTATGACCGGATTCATCGGCGAAGCGGGCAAAAGCGTACAGCATTGAAGCTGCAATCTTGAGTTCAAACCCCAGGCGCCGCCGTTCCGCAAGGTATGCTTCAACTCGAGACATCATGGTGGGTATCTGGTTCATGACACACTCCCCGGCCAAGGCATGATAACAGCTGCCAGTCTGTTTAAATCAATTTTGGTGTAGACCATCGATGTATCAAGGCAGCGGTGCCGCAGTATGTCGGCGATATACTTCATCGGTGCTCCCTCATTCAGTAGACGACTGGCAACACTATGACGAAGAACATGGATATCGGTGCGATCTCAACCGCACCGCTGGTAGGCAGCAAGAACGGCGCGTCTAACAACACCGGCCTGGATCGGAACATGATAAGGGGCTTCGTGACGCACAAATATTGAGCGATTGCGCGTCTCTGGCCGTTCATGCCGTAAATATGCAGCGATAGCACTGCCCGTCGCTTTAGGAAGCGGAAGAATGTCGGTGCGACGCCCCTTGGTCCCTGTCACACGGAGAGTTCCCTGCCGCCAGTCAATATCATCAAGATGCAACTTGGCAACTTCGTTGCACCGCAGACCAAGATCAGTCAGACAACGTACCATTGCTAGTGCCCGCCTGCGCGACGGGAAATCCTGATCAAATGATGCAAGCAGCTCGTCGATTTGAGCCTTGGATAAAACTTGTGGTAGCCCTGCTAACCGCCAACACGCTGCACGGGGAATGGCAGAGAGCAGATGGGAGACTCGATCCCCAGACATACTACGAAAACGAAAATAGCAGCCAATAGCGCCGCCAACCACGCGAATGGTACCAGGGCTCCAACTCTTGTGTTCACCGAGGACGAAATGCCGTACTGCGGCAGTATCAATATGCGCAATGGTAACCTTCTCGTGTCCAAACTGCTCAAGGAGAAACCTATGGATGATCCTGAGGCGTTGCCGACGGGTGTTGCCTGCCAATCCCGCAACATCACACATATAGACGTCGAACGCCGCCAGTTCCCTGCTGCACTCATCGCGGGCCTCCGCGCAAGGAATGGCATCTTCTGCTCGCAGCACACCTAGCAGATGTGAGATAGCTGCCCTGTGGCCGATCGGCACACGGTGAACAGGGTATGGGCAATCACAAACTGACAAATGTTCTGCAATGAACCTCGCTCGTACGGCTTCATCAATCTCTTCCAATGCGAGCTGTTCACGGGAAACCCAATGGGCAAAATGGGCAATACAACAGAGATAGTTCCTGCTGGTACCAGCTGCATATCGCTCATGGGTTAGATGTTCAATGTATCGGGCGGTAAACGGTTGAAATACACTGGTCTCAAGCCAGTGACGCGGTCCGGGCTGTACATTAGGCCGTCTCATAATATCCTCCTCTATAGTGATAGTTTGGAGGAGAAGGATAGGATTATGATTAGCTCAGGGCGACCCGGATGGCACTCTCTGCCGCAGCAATAAAGGGTTCCGGGCGGCTCCATCTTGCCAACCTTTACATAATCCGGAACTAAACATAATTTCGCTTATGTACACATTTACATAACCGGAAGAATTTTCTGTTCTATGGCTCAGACAAGGGCGGAGAAAGAGCCGCCGCTGCTTATACGCTTCTGGAAACAGCTAAGCTCAACGGTATTAACCCACAGACTTACCTAACTTGGGTGTTCGAAACCATTGCAGAGCACCCAATCAATCGTATTGACGAGCTGCTGCCTTGGAACTTCTATAAAACCGAGCTGGAAGAAGCTGCATAAGGAGTTTGACCGGGTGGATACTTTTGGTAGGCAGATAAAGATAGAAAAAGCGCAGACCTCTTCGAATTGAGAGAGGAGGTCTGCGCCCACCGGCTGCCGTCGTGCCTTATGCAACCGATTAGCCGGAGCTCTAAATTTCAAAGTCAATTGAGGACAAGTCTCCCATTTCCACCCCGATGAGGAAGACTGTGGAACCTCCGCCCGTATCGATCATTACACCTGCTTCACCGTCAACGATCGCGGCTTGGCTTGCATCAATTACACTATCGACATCCGTGAAATCTGTCGTCGTATTGACCAGGAATAGCGTGTCCAGCCCCAGTTCGAAATCTTCCACAACATCCGTTCCGTGATCATTTGCAAAGTAGAAGACATCCGCTCCATCAGAGCCTGTCAGCAAATCATCGCCTGTACCGCCGTATATTTGATCGTTACCATCACCGCCATCCACAGTATCATTACCTCCGCCACCAAAGAGCGTGTCGTCACCGTCGCCGCCTTCGACCTCGTCGTTACCCTGCGAAGCATAAATTACGTCATTCCCATCGCCCCCTTCTAGGCTATCATCTCCTTCATCTACGCCCGCGTAGACAATATCGTCACCTGCGCCCGCCGAAATGTTATCGTTGCCCAGGCCACCACCGATAACGTCGTCACCGTTAGCGCCGTATACTTCATCGTCACCACTGCCTGCCCAAGCAACATTGTCTGACTGGCCGCTAGAAACTTCTTCACCGGAGTCGAACACTCCGTCTGCATCTTCGTCATTCCAGCTACCGACAATGATAGTATCGTCACCGTCGCCGCCAAAGAGCGTATCGCTGCCGTCATCTCCCAAGCCAGCACTCACGAAATCATCGCCGATGAGTAGATCGTTGCCGGCACCGCCGCCAACAATGTCATCGCCTTCACCGCCAGCAAACTGGTCATCACTGCTATCGGTTGGCCCTGCATAAATCTGGTCGTTGCCTTCACCACCGTCGATCACATCGTCGCCTTCGCCGCCATTGAGGAAATCAGCACCGCCGCCGCCAAGCAATGTATCGTTGCCGTCATTTCCGCGTAATCTTTGGTCGGAATCGTCCCCATCAAAACGGTCGTCTCCATCAGCACCCTCGAAATCGTCGTCATCATCTGCTTCGCCGTCGTCAAACAGGAATTGATTTGCAGAGAGGTCGGAGAGATCGACATTTTGCAGCGTCAGCGTTTCGCCATCCTCCAGTTCAATAACGACATCGCTCGCAACCTGGCTAGCGGCCGCCATCAGATCTCCAAACGTGTCGAAAATACCAAGATTGTCGAGGTCTACTATATCACCATCTGTGCCGTTGAAATCAGTGACAGTATCAGAGGCCTCTTCGTCGATGATGAAAGAGTCTGCCCCGGCACCACCTGTGAGCTGGTTATCGCCACTACCACCTCTTATTTCGTCGTCACCGCTACCGCCGTAGATAGTGTCGTTCCCACTACCACCAAAAAGATCATCGTTGCCAGCGCCGCCATCCACATTGTCATCGCCGCTGCCAGCATCAACTTCATCATCACCTTCGTCGCCGGTAATTGCGTCGGCACCTTCACCACCATCAATCTCGTCTTCGCCTGAGCCGCCGCTGAGGGTGTCAGACCCTTCATCGCCTGTAAGCTCATCGTCACCGTCGCCACCGTCGAGCAGATCGTCGCCTTCTCCGCCGACAAGCTCATCATCGCCGCTGTTGCCTGTGACCGTGTCGTTACCTTCATAACCAACAAGCTCATCATCATAAATTGTACCGACGAGATTGTCAGCGGTTTCGGTGCCTTCTTCTTCGGAACCTTCTGGCTCGTCACGGTCAGTATCCCGGCCGCTGCCATCCAAATCAAATAACACAGGTGATAGGTCTGAGAGTGTCGTGTCGTTTAGAGTCAATGAGCCAGCATCGTCGGGGAATGAAATAACAACACTGCCGTTGACTTCGCTCGCCGCAGCCAAGAGCTCGCTATATGTATCAAATGCACCACTCTCACCCAGATCGATGACATCGCCATCACTTGGATTTAGATCTGTGATTACATCATCGGACTCGCCGTCGACGATGTAATAGTCAATGCCTTCGCCGCCTGTGAGCGTATCGTTGCCTTCATCGCCGATTAAGTCATCATCACCAGCATCGCCGCTGAGAACATCATTGCCTTCGCCGCCGCTGATTGTATCCGCGCCTTCACCGCCGCTGATGACATCGTTGCCTGCTTCGCCTTCAAGCTCTTCGCTTCCTTCCGTGCCGGTAAGGGTGTCTGCAGCCTCCGTTCCGGTTTGCAGATCGCCACTTAATTCTTCCCCTCGGCTACTGCCGTCCAAGTCAAACATGGCTGCCGTCAAATCTGCAACGCTGAGCCCCGTCAGTGTCAAAGACCCTTCTTCGGGGAACGAAATAACCACTGAATCGCCAGCATCTGCTGCCGCTGCGACCAAGTCAGCAAATGTATCAAAAGCACCACTGTCGCCCAAGTCCACGATATCGCCATCAGCGATGCTGAAGTCTGCGACGACATCGTCTGACTCGCCGTCGACTACGAATCGGTCTCTGCCAGAGCCACCTGTCAGCAGGTCATCGCCTGCACCAGAGTTCAACTGGTCGCTGCCAGCTTCGCCGTTCAACGTATCGTCGCCGGAACCACCAATAAGGGTATCCTTTCCGTCACCGCCGTTAATCAGATCATCGCCGCCTTCACCGCGGATTTCGTCCGCATTGGGTGTGCCGGTAATTGTGTCGCTTACAAAAGTGCCGCTAATGTCGGTCATGATTTTTACTCCAATAAAGTTGCGTTCATCGAAGTGTTAACGGGATACCCTCAAACTTTATTCCCATTTTTTTTCGAAAAAAACCAAGTTCAGAATTTTGATGATCTTAAAAAATCGGGGGCTGACCCAGATAACTATTTCATATTACCTTTAACCCATTGCATCAATTGTTTTAATTGAAGTGATGGATCATTGTTATTAAACCGCCACTCACATTCCTTCAAAAATAGCCAGAAATGCTCCTTGGGTACACCATTGAATCTACGCATGTGACGCTTGGCCTGGTTCCAGAAGTTCTCGATGCCGTTGATGTGATTATGTCTATCTGCAAACAGCTTTGAGTGATTGATACGAAAGTGTTTAAACTCACTGACATCAAGCACATAATATCTACGGCAGCAATCGCTGTAGACAATGCTGTCTGGTATTACCTTGCGCTCAATGATCGGGAATAATGTTGCTGACGAGGCATCCGGGATGATCTTCGTGTAGACCTTGCCTCCCCGCTTCAACAAGCCGAATACCGGCACAGTTCAGCAATGCTGTCATCACCGCGCAAACCTTCCAGCACAATGCGGATCTTTTCCTCCGCGCTATATTGCTTGCGCGTCTTGCGACGGAGATCTTTAACAACCCGGTCAGCAGAGGATTTAGCGGTTTTCTGTTTTGCTTTCATCTTCGTTCCTTCGTCACTGCGATGAAACCAAAACACTTGTCTTACACTACAGCAGTCATTTTGCGATAGAAGGTTAACCATGTCTCCGTGGCCACGGAGACATGGCGGAGTGGTGCGGATCGTCAAAAACACAGGTTCAAAGAACCGGAAGTGAGTAGGATCGCCCACTTATTCGCCAATGACCTGAACGGATACTCACTTATTCACAACCAATTCTGTGAGATAGGACCTGACGGGGGACAATTCTATATAGTCAGAGTTCCGAGCATAAGCACCGAGGAAAGTTATTCGCTGGTCCTCTGTCAGCGCATCAAGTATTTCTACAAATTTTGGTCGCCCGAAGAAATGAAACGAAACTTCACAATGCTTTTCCTCAAAAGATTTTTTCAGAGCTAACGCCTCGATTGGGAGACCTTCAACAATATTATGTGTCATATGCCAACTATTCATAATGTCTGGCAATTTCTCTAACACTTTGGCGAAGTCGTCTTTCATTTTTGAAATGATGCCTGCGGCTGAGCCAGCGGCATCGTTTTGTGCGCCATAGCAAGCGTACACTGACCCATCAGATTGAAGGTATCCGTCACAACCACTATCTCCAAGCTTGCCGTAAGGTTTTATTCTGACAAAGTTCTCACCGTAACGTGCTTCCATTACATCGCTAAAAAAAGATTGGAAGTTGTTACCGATCGTCCGTCTGAGCTTAAGTTCTAGCAGCCAATGCCAAGATGTATCTGATTCGTACCCCATACAATAGTTAGTATAGAACCTCCGTCTGATTGAATAGCCTGAATATTTCCAAGATGCCATATTCACTGCTCGAGTTTCAAACACAGAAAGTTCAAATTTTTTCTAAATATAATTTGGTTGCCTTGGTTTCAGCGTGGCGTTTGTTTCTAAGAAGTGGTATACTGTGGTGGCTGGGATGTCCCAGCCAATTGAGCTGCTAATACGCCTTGCGATCATTAGGCAACAAAACAGGCTACATTTTGGGCCACAAATTGCGAAACTGGAAAATTAACAATTGAAAAAACTACGTTAAATCAATTGCTTAGAAGGTGTTAAAAGCTCAGTTCGCATTCTGCCGCCCCAGCCAGTTCCCTCGGAACTGAAGACGGCAATTTCAGCCAAAAAATCAAGTAAATACAACGAGATACCTGCAATATAGACGCTCAATACGCAGGCTCGAATCACTGTAAACCCTTGATTTTTATTACAATTTTTATTACAAATTTTATTACTTTTTTTATTACATCGCTTCCAATTGTCGCCAAATGGAGGGATTAAAAAATGGGTGTTAACTGCAAAGACAAATATCTGAAATGGATTAAAGGACATGCCTATTATTATCGGCGGGTTCCCAAGGATCTATTGTCTTTATATGGCGGCCGTCCTTTCATTCAACAGTCGCTGGACACCAGTAATTTACTGCAAGCACTCCATCGCCGCGATAACATCAACGACGCAGTAGAAGAAACATGGGCAAAATTCCGCAGAACTGGGCGCGATCCGGTGGCGCGGAACCGGTTTGAAGCCGCCATTGCCAATGCCCGGCAGTTTGGATTCGACTATAAAACTCTACCCGAGTTGGATGTCGCTCCAATAAGCGAACTGGTGGAGCGATTGGATGTTGTTGATGAAATCAACGACCCGATACAAAAGGCCGAAGCAGCCGAAGCCTTGCTCGGCACTGTTGAGAAACCTGAATTGCCCTTGTCGGAAGCGCTCGAAATTTATTGGGAAAACACACGAGACAAAATCAGGGGGAAAAATGATTCCCAGACAAGAATCTGGACCCATGCGCGCAAGCGATGCGTACGCAAGTTTATCAAGGTGATCGGCGATAAGGATATTTATCAAATAACCCGGCCGGATGCGATTGAATACCGTAACTGGTGGCTGGACCTGGTCGAAGCGGATGAAGTGAAAGCCGATACCGCCAACAAGGACATGGAGCTATTAAGCGGCATTATCCAAAAGGTATTCGATGTTCAGGGTATCAATCTTAAAAGCCCGTTTTCAGGCGGATTGAGACTACAGAAAGGCTATAGCGAAGAACGGGTATCAATGACCAAGAAAGAGATTTTGCACTGCCTTTATAACAATAACCCTCTTGCAGGTCTCAACGAGGAGGCGCGCTATATCGTTTATATATGTGCTGAAACCGGTGCTCGGCCCGTTGAGGTCATCACCCGTGCGCCAAATGATATTGTGCTGGACGCGGACGTGCCACATTTCAAGATACGGGAAAACAAATTCGGCATGTTGAAAACCAAAGTTAGCAGACGCGATATTCCGCTGGTTGGATCGGCTTTGAAGGCTTTTCAGAAATTTCCGGACGGGTTTCCACGATACGTGGAAAGGCACGTCAGCTGCGTGAACGCCATTGGTAAGTTTTTCAGGGAAAACAAAATACTTGTTCCTGGTGCTACTTTTTATAGTCTTCGTCACGGATTTCAGGACCGGCTGAATGAAGTCGAGACGCCTGAACGAATGCAGGTTGAGTTGTTTGGCCATGCGCTTGGGCGACCAAAGTACGGCGCTGGACCTTCGTTGAAGGTGAAACAGCGCTGGATGCGGAAGCTAATGCTTTCGCAGGATTTGCCCGGCGGCGACTAGCGATATTGGCTGCCAGATTGCGCGCTTTTTGTTGTTCAATAGATTTTGCAATGTGTGCTGCATGCCGTCGCTCAATCATCTGGAAAAACCCGAGAAATCTGTCGCCGTAATCACAAGTGATTTCGGCTGCAATCCTAAGAGCACGATCCAAGTCTTCGCAGGTCTGGTCCTCGCCTGAAACACGTGCCGGGCGGGTCCAGTTAGGAGGTCGTTTAATGTTGTGAGCGCTCAACTGTTGTCCTTCTGCAGAAGGTCCAACTATTCTTTTCGAGCCTTATTATTAAGCCATAAAAAATGTAAATTGACAATAGGGCTGGTTGAGTTTCAATTTGCCTCTGTTCTGAAAAGCCGATTGAAACCGAAAAAAGATAATCTCTAAAACGGCTTACAACGGATTGGTCTCGCCCATCTTCAAATTGGATTTGATCCTCCAAACCAGCTGGTGTATTTTATCAGGTGGGAATTGGGTCTGGTCATCGCGGCAAAAACCATGGGTACATTGTTGCGGACAATAGGAATAGCGTCAGTGGCTATTAGATGGGGGGTCTATGGGCAATTCCAAGCACCATACCGAAACCGGCACTGCGGGCGCACCGCGCCGGCAAAGAATGGCGGATAACACTTATTTGAGGCTTCAGTGCGCCCAAAAAGGACGGGTACTTAAGGGCGCAATCAAATCGCTCAATCTACGCGTATCGGACATTGCGAGAGAAATTGATGTGTCGCAAGGCCATCTTTCAAAAATTCTCGACACCTATTGTGATCTGGATATAGCAACCTGTGAAATGTATTTGAAAAAAGTAGAAAGCGCCTTGGCGCTTCGCGGTGTGCGCATGACCGACAGCGATGACCAGATCATCGTTGTTTATGAACGATCAAATTGGTCAATAGATTTCAAGATACCAACCGATTAGACTTGGAAGGGCTTCCAGTGTTTTCGCGCATCAGTTCACCCCAAAATATAGCTATTGACGGCGGGTCGGTGTCCATGGCACGGGCAATTTCGGCAAGTTCTTCATCTGTTGGCGGCTTGCCGTTTTCGATTTGGTTGTAGCGCACGGGCCCAAGGCCTGATGTCCAGCCTACATATTTCTGGAGCAAGCCTTTACGCTCACGCATGGTTTTGATAGCGATGCAAAAAGAAGGTTCCATGTCCCGTCCCCCACCTTAGTCGTGCGAAAGACCTATAGCATTGCCCCGCTTCGACACCGGCAGAATTAGTTCCTATTGGTCAGGTGAAAAACCGACAAGCATCCTTTGTTGATCTTTACCCGTGTCCCCTTAAGGTCCGTTTATTATACCCTGAGTTGTATTAAATTCAACCGTATTTTACGTTAAAATGAATGGCGCATTTATAAAGTTTTTTTGCGGCACTCAATATATATCAAAATTCAGCTGATTCATGCGACCAGTTTTAAGCAGTTGAAAAAAATATACATAATTGATGCATGAAACAGAAATAATTTTGCCGTGACTTCAATGTGAAGCACCTGTAAAAAAATAGTGCAAATTCAATATTATAGGATTGGTCACGAAAAAAATTAAGAGGGTGGCATGCCAGCCTCTTAATCGTTTTTCCTTTGAAATTTTGAAATTCAGCGGAACCCTAAGGGTGCGACCTGACGGGGGAAGCGGTCATGTGATTTTGTCCTCGCTTCAAAAGCCATCGGCTTAAAAGTTTTTCTCCCAAACGGTGTTCATTGCCGCCGTGCGGCGTTTGATCGTTGCGTGCGATCGCCATTGGAGAATGACCTATGATTGTCCACCGAATAGTAAAATCGGGCACCGTAGCAACCGCGTTGATGCTGAGCGCTTACGGCCTTCCGTTGTGGGCTGAAGACGAAAACACCGCCCAAAGTACCGCCCAGAAGACCGAGCAGAAGATCAATCCTGGCATGGACCATATACAAGCCCAGGCCGAACAGCTGCTCAAGTCGAGCTTCTCAAACTTTCAGTTCTATTCGATCAAACCGTCCGCTGTTGGCGGCCTCTATGAAATCGATACTGGCGGCAATATCGTCTATTATTCGCCGGACGCCAGCGTTTTGATCTTCGGCGAAATGTATAATGATCGCGGCGAGAACCTGTCACAAGTCGCCGTCGCTGCCGCGGCCGCTGAACGGCTCAAGGATTTGGATTTGAGCGTCGCGCTCGAGTTCGGCCCGGAGGGCGCGCCGCTGCTCACCGAATACTCCAATCCTCTCTGTGGCTGGTGCCAGCGCTTGCACGGCTGGTTCGACAATGAAGGGCGCGAGCTTGCTGTTCGACGCCAAATCATTTTTGCCGTTGGACATTCGCGCCAATCACAGGATTTAGCCGAGCATATTTTATGCTCCGACGATCCTGAGCGAGCATTTGCGGATGTGTATAGCCGCAAGACCCCAGGGCAATTGCTGCGCTGCGATGACGGCAATGCCCGTGTGCAACAGCATATCCAGATTACGCAAGCAGCGGGCGTTTCTTCCACCCCAACCCTGTTCGCGGACGGCGAACGCATCCGAGGCTTTGACGAGGTGAAAATCCGTGAATATCTCCTTGCTGCAAGCGCTCAAGAAACCCCAACAGGAGACGACCAATGAATTTTTGGAGCAATCTGTTTCACCCCGAGGTGTCGGAGCCGGATAATATCCGCGCAGGTGGCACCATTCTCAAAACTCTGGACCGTACTGCGCTGATAGCGCTTTTGGTGGCCGTATCGGCGCCGGTGCTTGCTTTCACTGCGCCAACATCCGGTGATCTCGCGTTCGAGATATATGACATCATCGTCAACGACGGCATTGAAGGCCCCATCGGCGCAATGATCGCGGTTGCAAGCGTGGTCTTCGGCATCTTCGGTATTGCCAACCGTAACTGGTGGGCCATGGGCGGCGGTTTCGCTGGCACAACGGCAATGGTCGCGGGCGAAGACATCGTTACCACCGTTGGTTTTTTAATCTAACACCCCCTGCACCTTGGAGAGGACATATGGAACGGATGCCGCAGTTTCTTCACAAACCAACCAAATTCATTGGCCTTGAGGATCAAGAATTTGCTGTGGTTTTCCTGGCCTACGTCCTCTCTCTTTTTTTCAAGGGATATTCATTTTTCTATTTTCTCGGCGCGGCGGCGCTCTTCGTTCCGTACAAGCGCTCCAAGCCACGCGGCTATATCGGGCATCTTTTTTACCGTGCCGGCTTCGGCAAACTGTGCGGATACCCGGTTGCCGTCGCGGAGAAATTCCATGAATGAGCAAACGCCGCATAAAGCGTTCGATCCAATTGGGCCATACGGTGAAGTGCCGTATCCGCCTTTCGTCAAACGGTTTACTGACGCAACATCCAACATCTGGGCAGAAAACCGTGTTCTTCGCTTCCTGTCGGTTTGTGTGCTCGCCGCCTCGATGGCTCTGGGTTATCTGGTTTTGGCTGTCATGGATCAGCAAAAGACAATCGTTGTGCCGTTCGGGCAGGGTGTGGAGCATCTCTATCTGGTTGGTGACAAACCGTCTGAAGCCTATTTGGTTGCGATCTCGCGCAATGTTATCCAGCTAGTTGGCACTTACACGTCAAGCGGTATTGAGTTCCAACTGGATGAGGTGTTGAAACTTGTCCACCCCAAGATACACGCAGAAAAACGGCAGGTATTTCGCCGCGAGGTGAGCCGCCTGAAGGACTTCCGTGAAATCTCCTTCGCCACTTATATCCGCTACGATGAAGAGTTTGGGTTCGGAGACGGTGTAATCCAGATCCCGGTTCGCCGGGAACGGTTTGTCGGCAAAAGCAGGACAACAGACAGCGGCTTCTACCGTCTCGATTATCTGGTTGAAGAAGGTCGTTTCTGGCTCACCGACATTAAATTCCAGCGCAGAGGGGAGGTCTCCAATGAGCAAGTTGTTAGTTAGGCATGCCCTCACGGCGGCGCTGGTATTGGGGCTATCGTTTGGGTCCGCAATCGCAAGTTCCGCGCAAAGCCAACAGCAGGCCAGTGTGCTGCAAACCAATGCGCCGCACCAAACAGTTCTTCCGGACAGCCCCACTGCTGTGATCCTGTCAAACCGCGATACCAACCGCATAGTTTGCGTCACCGGTCAAATTGACGGCTATCGTTTCTCGGAGGAGAAGGGGGCCATCGTTGACGGTAGCGGTAATGAGGCTTTCATCAAGTTTCAGATTGAGCGCCTGGGCGAAGACCAAAAATACATCAGCATTCGCTCCGAATTTTATTTCCAGTGTGCGGGTGTCACCTACACGCTGCTTTCGGCTCCCGGCGACATCGCGGCACAAACCGTCTATTTGGTGCCAGGCTCCGGGCAAGACGCCGACGCCAATCGCATGGCATTTAAAGCACTATCAGAAGAAGAGCGGGCGGTGACAATGACGCTCAGCATCTTGAAAGATGATATTCCCGCCTCCTTCACAACAAAACCATCAGCTGAGCCCTACAATCAGCATGTGTTGAAACATATTGATGTGCGCCTGGTTAAGGAAGTCACGGCTGTTGGTACCGGCTATAGCGCGCGCGAATATTTGCTGCGAGCAAGAAGCGGCATTGCTCTGGCTGAGCGGGATTTCCTCAAGCCCTTTTTCGGTGCGTCCATTTACGCCGTTACATTTGACCGGCTTAATCTGAAAGCGGGCGAGGTAGGCCGGGTAGTATTTATCTACCGGGGAGAGCCGTCATGACGCTGGCAGCCAATCTGAAGGAGAAATACGGTGCTCTGCCATCGAAGAAAAAACAGTGGTTGATCATGGGATCAATCATGGTTTTTGCCTTCCTTGTTTTTTGGTTTTCCGTCAACTCCGGTGACAAGCAAGATGCTTCGCAGGAACGCAGCGCCAAAACATCCGAATCGCTGACGATTACATCCGACCTGATGGAAGATACGCTGCGCGAGAGTGTGCGCGGCGAAACCGATGCCATTAACGCGCGTATGGGCGATTTGGAGCGGCTGGTTGGAGATTTGATCAAGCGCCTGGACCAAACACACCAGCCGCTGGCGGCGGACGGTGTACCAACCAAACAACCTGAACAGAAAAGGCTGATAACTGAGAAGGATATTAAGCCCGCCAATGAGCTTGAAGACCTGGCACGCCCCGAGGCACCCCGCTATCCACCTGCTATCGCCCCTTCGGGTAGCGGGGCTGCGACCGCCGACCCGGACCTGCAGGTTAACGTTATAGAGGTTATAGGGGGAATAGGCGGCCTCAAGCCCGTGCCCGTCGTTGAAAAGGCGGCCCCAAAAGCCAATCAAGTCTATTTGCCTGTCGGATTGATGGAAGCTGTGGTGCTGACCGGGCTCGACGCGCTGGTCGGTAACCAGGCGCAGTCAAACCCGGAGCCCATTCTCGCTCGCGTGCAGACGCCGGCCGTACTGCCAAACGACGTGCGGGCCAATCTGAAGGGCTGTTTTGTCGTCGGCAACGGTATTGGCATTCTGGCGAAAGAGCGGGTTGATGTGCGCGCCGTTTCGCTGAGCTGTGTCGACGAGCGCAACCGAACCGTTATCGATCAGCCGATCAAGGGCTATTTTGTCGATACAGACGGCAAAAAGGGATTGTCGGGCAACGTTGTGACCCGTGACGGCGCGATCGTCGGCCAGGCGTTCGCTGCAGGGCTGCTTGAAGGGTTTGGCGGTGTCGCGGAAGCGTCTGCGGGAACCCAGACCATTTCGCCGCTGGGGTCGACCCGCATTTTCGATACAGAGGAAGCTATCGTTGCCGGTCTCGGCAAAGGCATTGGCAGTTCGGCAAATAGCCTCAAGGAATTTTACCTCGATCTGGCAAAAACCATCACGCCAGTGATCGAAGTGGGCACAGGCAAGCGCGCTGTGCTGGTTATCCAAGAGGGTGTTTATCTGGAAATCAAGGAGGTTGATCATGTTGCGGGCAGCTAAAATATGGTTCAAACCATGTTTAATGCGCTGTTTAATATGCGCGAGCGCGCTGCCGCTATACGCGTGCGCCTCACTATTTTCGGCCTATGACAGTGATTTTAGCTGCAAAAACAGCGATCACGGCGGCTGCGCACATCCACTGGAGGCGTATGAGCAAGCGCGCACGGAAAAAGTGCCTATATTCGCCGCTACGCCGGGTTTGGCCGCAAGCGGCGGCGGAGACAAGCATCTGGAGCACGACAGCCTTGATCTTGGCCGTGCGACACAGTCAAGCGACTATCAATCTTACCAGGATGCCAGCTACAGTGAGCTGGGCGCGCTTATCGCTGCGCCGCAAACCCCGGTCCTTGCGCCAGCGAAGACCGTGCGCACGCTGATCCTCCCCTACACTGACCCCCGTTCCAGCGAACGCCTTTATATGCCGCGCTACGTCTATTCGGTTCTTGAGAATGCGCGTTTCGTCCTCGGCAATTATCTGCTGCAATCCGGTAGCGGGCTCACACTGGAAGCCTTGTTTGGCTCCAAAGCGGCCAGCGATGCTGAAGCGCAGGAGTGATCTGGTGTTTGAATTTCTATATGGCAGGCAAGGCGGCGATACCCAAAAGGGCTGGCGAGGCATGCTGGAGCGCGAACCGCTCTCTGATTTTCTGCCCTACCGAAGCTACAGCCAAGCAGACCAGCTCTATAATCTAACTGACGGATCGGTTGGGCACCTTTGGGAAATTCAGCCGGTTGCTTATGCAGGCGAACAAATTCTGGCAGCGGTCAAACGGCTTTTGACTATGGATATGCCAGCGGATGCGCAGCTCCAGTTTATTCTCTACGCAGACCCCTATATTGATGATTATCTCGACAGCTACCAAAGCCTGAAGACGCGCAACCGCAAAGTCGTCCAGGATAATGTTGCAAGCTATGTCAAATTTTGGCGCGAGAACAGCGGCGGTGCGCGCCAGCTCCGCGGCATTCCACTGCGGAATTTCCGGGTGTTCATTGCGCTCAAGTCTGGCAGGGCGCTCGATCAGGATGTTGTTGCGTCAATCCGGGAATCGCTCGCTAAATTCGGCGTGCGATCAGTGCCAGCCGAGGGGCCGGACGGCCTTCTCGCAATTCTGCGCCGGCTCTTTAGCGATATGCGGGTGCGTAAAAACGGTACCTGCGAAGACGGCAAACCACTTAGAAAACAGATTTTGGGTGCTGGTGAGCCCTATATGTTCAAGGGGGCCTGCCCGAAGATTGGTGCGCAGTATGCCCGCTGCTTCACCCCGCAAGCGATCCCAAAACAGGTATCTGCCGAAAAGATAAACCGGCTTTTCGGCGGCATTATGGGGATCATGGACGATACCCGGCAGATCACTGCGCCGTTTCTCTATTCGATGACCGTATTCTTCAAACCCACCAAAACTGACATTTTGACCAAAGCGCATGTGACCGGTTTGCAGAAAGGCGGTGCCAAATTCTCAAGTGATCTGGAGCGGCGCACCGAGGAGTTTCAGTGGATCAGTGATGTTATCGAGAGCGGCGAGAAGGTTCTCAGGTTTGTCCCCATTATGTGGGTGTTTGGCTGGGACCAGGATCAGGTCCGTGAGGCGGTAAGCCGCGCCAAGGGCATGTGGAATGATCTGGGCTTTGCTGTACAGGATGAAAGTTATCTGAGCAAGCCGCTTTTTATCATGAGCCTGCCGTTCGGGTTTTACGATGAAGGCAATAACCTGCGTACCCTTGACCGGGACTTTATGGCACCGGTATCGACGCTCGCGCATCTTATCCCGGTGCAAGGAGATTACCGGGGTGCAGGCAAACCATCGATCATGTTGGTTGGCCGCAAGGGTCAGCTTGTCACCGTTGATCTGTTTGATCCCGGCAACAACAACCAGAATTTCCTGGTGTCTGCGGAATCAGGCGCGGGCAAATCCTTCTTCCTCAATTACCTGACCAATCAATATTACGCGCAGAACTCAAAAATTCGTATCATTGATATTGGCTACTCTTACCAGAAGATGTGCTCGCTGATGGGCGGTCGATTTCTCGATATCGGCGCGGATGCCAAGCTTTGTATCAATCCTTTTGATTTCAAGGCTGGGGACAAAGAAGAACTGGACCTTGGTATTCAAACAGCGTCGGCCGCACTCGGTCTCATGTGCTCCAGCGCGTCGGGGCGCGATCTGGATGAAGAATCGCTCAATCTCCTTCGCTTGGCCAGCCGCTGGGTCATCGAGACCGGGCGCGGTGCCACCGGTGTTGATGCAGCACGTGAATTTCTGGCCACCTTCCCGGATCAGATTGAAGCCTTCGACGAGGCAAAAGTCGCGTTTTTGATCGACCGGGCGCGGGCACTTGCGTTCAACCTTCAGCCCTTTTGCAGTGAAGGGGAGTATGGCAGCTACTTTAACGGCAAAAGTACCTTTGACATCTCAAAGGATGATTTTGTCGTTGTTGAACTGGAGCGCCTGCGCCAATTCCCCCAATTGTTCGGTGTGATTGTGCTGCAGGTGATGAATGCAGTGACACAAGACCTGTATCTGGGCGATCGGTCTGTGCCGAATTTCATTCTGTTTGAGGAAGCGGCTGCATTCCTGAAGGAAAATTTGGCAGGTGGCCGCGCCAAAAACTTTAAATCGGTGATCGAAGCCGGTTACAGGCGGGCGCGTAAATATAACGGGGCCATTGGCACGGTCATCCAATCAGTGATGGATCTCAGATCGTTCGGCGATGTCGGCGAGGTCATCTGGGATAACGCCGCCACCAAGTTTCTGCTTCAGGGCGAAACCTACGGGCGCGCCGCCGCTGCAAAGGTTATCGATCATGAAGGGTTTGCGCTCGAGCTCTTGAAGTCGGTTACCAACAACAAACCCAACTATTCTGAGGTTTTTATCGATAGTCCGCACGGGATTGGTATCGGGCGGCTTGTGGTCGACCCTCATACCTACTGGATGAACACATCTGCGGCAGATGAGGTGGCGCGCTACTCCAAGCTTGTAGCCGTCGGCCTCACGCCCGCTCAAGCCATTGAGGCCCTGGTGAACGGCACCGATCAATCTCTATTGGCAAAACGATTAACGCCCCCAGGTGAGGCGGCGCCAGGGGACGCAAGATCAGGGGAAACCAAGCCACGTGAAACGAAGTCAGGAGAGAAGAAATCAGAGGAAGTGAGGGCAGCAGAATGATGGCCGTGCTATTGATATCAGCCAGTATCTTCCCGGCAGCGGTTGATAGGCCCTGGTCCATGTCGCTGAAGGAGGACAGCCAAGGCAACCGGACTGTGATCGGGCAGACATATCCCATTGTCGAACCGGATGCTCTTGCTGAGATTGAGGCACGCATTGCAAAGACCAAATTTGACCCCAAAATCTTCGGCAAGGAAGAGGAATGGTCGGCGCTTCAGTCTGCAAATTTGCCCGATGCTGAAGTATATGAACGGCGGGTGGTCGTGCCTTTCTTCGCGCTTAGTTTTGATATTCCCGACAAAGACGGCGGCGTGCTTTATCCAGCCGGCTATAGTTTTAACCCGCTTGAGTATCTAAAGCTGCCATCACGGCTCATTATTGTTGCCGAAGACCAGATCCAGTGGGCGATCACAACAGCTGAAACCGCTGACATGATCATCTTGTCTGGCGGCAACGCACTTGAAGCCACAAGGGAGTACGGACGGCCTATTTTCAAGCTTGAGGACCGGGTGCGCGAGCGCCTCGACCTGCGCTTTGTTCCGTCAATTGTCGAGCAGGAGAAAACATACTTCATTGTTGAGGAAATACCGTTCTCCGACCGGGACGGCGAAATGAAGGGCGAGTTGATCCCCGCCGGACCCGCGGAGGGAAGCGATGATTAGAAAGATTGTCACCCTTGGTTTTCTGGCTTTTGTGGGTGCAGTGTCCGCAGCAGAACCGGCAACCGCGTCGCCGTGCGATCAGGGTTTTATCAATCCACTTACCCGCGTGCACTGGCCGTGTATTTTCCCGGTTCAAATCGCGGGTATCAGCATTGGGTCCAAATCGCCGCTGGATGCTGATAATCCGCGCTCGCCCATATGCTTTTGCCCCGGCTCGTTTGGCTTCCCGCTGCCCGGTATTCGGGTTAATTTTTGGGCCCCCAATCGCTGGATCGATACAGTGGAAAACCCTGGGTGTATGATGCCGCTCGGTGTTGATATTTTGGCTGAAAACGGCCGGTTGCATGGGAGCACACGAAACACGCACCGGCAGGGAACCACCTTTGCGCAGACCCATGTTTATATCGCACCCGTATGGGCGATGCTGGGACTGTTTCAGGATATCCCCTGCTTGGAGACACGCGGCTTCGATGTGGCACTAATCTCCGAAGTGTTGCCCACTTACCAAAACGAAGTGCTTGGCTCGATCATTAATCCTGAAGCGGTGCTGTTCGGCAATCCTGCGGCGCTGCTGGCCTGCGTTGCAGATGCCGGGGTTAGCCACACTGGCGGCACTATTGATGCTCTTTTTTGGTGCATGGGCGGGTGGGGCCTGACCTATCCGCTCGGCGGACGGTCTTCGAGCGCCGACCATGTGGAAGCAAATGCCGCCATAGCCGCCAAACAGATTTTTACCGCAGGAAGGCTTGGGCTTGCCCGCGAAAGCATGAGGAATGGGTGCGGCGAGCGCTTAGCGCCGATCTGGACCAAATCGCTCTATAAAATGCAGGAGATGCGCCCGGTTAAACAATCAAGCTGCGTAAACATTGGGCGCACTGGTCTCTTGTGGAGCAGTCTCAAACATCCACCGAACCAAGACAACTACGCTTGGCAGATTTTTGAAAAGGTATTTTGCTGTGTCACCCCGTAACATGCTCGCAGTAACGCCGGCTTTTGCATTGGCTTTTGGACTGGTGATTGTTTGTGCCGCTATTGTGTCTGCCCATTCTTTATCTGCACAGGACAGCAAGGCTCAAAAGGATGCAGCCCGGCAAAGCTATGAGGCAATCAAAGCACGGTTCGGCGACAAGCAAGCTTTTGAGCGGAACTTTACCGCCCCGCTGACCAGTGGCAGTCGCTTTACCACGCTTGACGGCAAAACCAGTTTCAATCAACGGCTGTCCTGTCCGGCGTCCAATAGTTATCTTGAGCTATTTTACGGTATTGGCAGCGGCGGTGATTTGTCACCGATCAGCGTCCAGCAGGATACCAACTTTGACGGTCGCTATGATTGGAACTTGGCCTTCGCTAATCCGGTCGCAGGCGTATGCGCCAACGGCATCATCACCTGCAATGCGGGTACATTCGATAACTGTGCCTCCTATCGCTGGTCTGCGGATGCAAGCACGCGCCTTGGTCTCACTGAGGTTGGTCTTGCCGAGTTGGCCGGATGTTACTGCGTCAACGATAGCTGCGGCGGCAATCTGGCTTTCTCCAACCGGTCAACCATCCTTGACGATCTGGCTGGTGGCATGGCGGGAGCTTTGATGGAACGTGATCCGCGCTATGCGGTCAGCACGGTGATCCGGGAGGATTTTCTCATCAAGCTTGCAGGCCAGGATGCCAGCGCCTGTGTGCCGGAACCATATGCAGCGCAGCACGAGTATTTCGACACGCCTGCGCGCCTTTCAAGTGACGCTTTTGCGGCAAGTTCCAGCGATACGATCTTTGGGCTCGTTTCAAACATACCTTCGGGTGAGGGCATGCTACTAACCCAGAATGACTGTCAAATTGAGCGGCAAGTGACGCTTGAGGAGGTTTTGCCGGCAGACATTATCAACCGTGTGACCGCGTCAACCGACTACGACGAAGGCGCTTGCGCTGGCGATCCTGACTGTTTCGAGTTTGCGCTCGGTGATGACACTGACAACCATCTGGTCAAAAAAGGCTGCAACATATTCACACGCGAGATTATCTGGAGTGTCGGCAAAGTGGAGCGAATTAGTGAGGCTGTGCTTACCTCGGCAACCTATGAAGACCAAATCCATATCAGTCTGAACGGCACGGCGATTTTTTCAACCGGTGGCTTTAACGGCGTGTCAGACCCGAGCAAATGTCAGATTGACGATCAGGAAACAACTCAGATTAATCGAAGCTTCCGGCACGCGCTCAGGGACGGCACCAACCGAATGCTACTCAAAATAGCCGTCCAAAAGCGGGGTAGCGGCCAAATCCGTGGCCGCATACGCTTCCGCCCCGGCTGCGATCTCGTTGAAACGTTCGACAATACATGTGCCTCACATGCGTCCAATGAAGAGTGCAGGCTAGTGGATGAAACCGTCGACGGTGTGCGTACCTGGTTAAAGGGAGGCCGTACCGGCCTGACGCCGATCGCGCAAAACCGCACACTTTACGGTGCCAAATGCACACAAACCTTCAGCCGTGACTGGTATCAGCGTGACCGCACATATGAGTGTGAGGCGTCCGGTGCTGGCGCGCGCGGCTTTGATTTTGCTCGTTCGGCCCATATTTATTCAAATTCCGGCATAGACCAGTTTTCAGATCTACGGCCCGGCGGTGATGGAACGCTGCAGAACTTTATCAGCAACTATAGTTTTGATGCTGAATACGGCATCGAAGCTTGCGAACAAATATGCAAGGTTAGCATCGATGAAACCGACACTGAAGTGTCATCGAGCGGCGTCGCAGGCGCGCTTTTGAAAAATCCAATTACAAAAAAATACACTTATCATTCTTGTGCAGGGAATGTCTGCCCGGTTGGTCCGGGCGAAACCATCGTGAACGACTGTGGTTGTCTAGGTGAATTCAACGACGCGGTCACGATCATGCAAACCTTTCGGTTGGCGGGACAGGACCTGACATGTACCAGCGGCACACGACAAGCCTTGCAGTAGCCATATTCCTACTGGGTGCTGCTGCCGTTTCTAGCCCGAGCAACGGCCAGGACCTGAGCGCATTGCAGGGGCGCACCTTTTGCGGCATCGACCGCAACGGCGACGGTGACTATGACGGCGAGGGAGAAATCGCGGACTGCGATAACGGCGTATGTCCGCTGAGCGCCACTGAATGTGTCACCAACCGCGTGCACCAGGTCTGCGACGCGGATAAGACGCAGACCAGCTGCGCACCTGATGAGGTTATCAATGAATGCGAACCTGATACGGTTGTTCGCCGCTGCGACCCTGATACATCGCGCCGTATCTGTGAGCCTGATACATCGCGCCGGGAATGTACGCCGGGTCAACCGTACGAAGAATGCGACCCTGATAGCTCCCGCCGTGAGTGCGACCCGGATACGACAACGCGTGTTTGCGAACCTGCGGAAACTCACCGGGTGTGTGAACCTGATCGGACCAGAAGGGTTTGCGACCCAAATACCACAAGACGGGTTTGCGATCCCGCGACCACAAGGCGCCAGTGCGCGCCGGATACGACACGCCGCCAATGCGATCCCGCAACAACAACGCGTGTCTGCGAGCCCGCCACAACGACCAGAGTTTGCGATCCGGCGACCAACCGCCGGGCATGCGATGCAGACACAATCCGGCGAGTCTGTACCACTGTGCGGAAACCGGGCTGCACCGGCAGAAATACGCGCGCATGCACCGAATGTACCACAGAGATTATACCGGGCGCTTGTCGCACCATCAGTGTGCCGGGGGCATGCCGCAATGTCACAGTGTCCGGTACCTGCAGGAATGTTACCACCCCGGGGAGTTGCCGCGACGTTCGGGTTCGAGGGACCTGTCAAAATGTGACCGTACCCGGTGCGTGCCGCACTGTGACGGTGCAAGGTGAGTGTCGCCAAGTCACAGAGCGGGGCCAGTGCCGAAACGTTGAGGTGCCTGGGGTATGCGAAGATATCGTGACGCCCGGGGCATGCCGCACGGTTACCGTGCCCGGTGAGTGTAGAACCATTAATCCGCCGCCAGTGTGCCGGGAGGTTACCGTTCCTGGTGCTTGCCGCAGCGGAGTGGTTCCCGGCGATTGCCGCGATGAGCGGGTGCCGGGCGAATGCTCGCAGCGAGTGGTGCCGGGAGAGTGCGTGCAAATCACTGTGCCGGGCCAGTGCCGCGATGAACCACTGCCGGACTCTTGCCCGTTGGAAGGCGTTGATGAATGTTTCCTGGGGGGCGACGGCGTCAGTAGGTGTTCTGATACACTATGTGTCAACACAGCCGATGCGCCTATCGAAGAGTTGCAGCGGGAGCGCGTGGCTTACGTCAATGACGGCACAATTGATGCGAGCGGCGAATGCCTCAATGATGTGCAGGTTTTTACCGGACGGGGCATGGACTGCCAGCGTCCCGGGTTGCTCACGCTGTTCAAGAATTGCTGCAAAAATCGCGGCGAAATACTGACCGATAGCGCTGGCGGGTTGGGCGGCGCGGCGACCGTATCGACGGTTATTGCGGTGTTTTCCGGAGCCAGTGCGGCTGTGAGCGCTCTTGCCAGCGGCGCAACAGCGGCAAGTGCGGCGAGCGCCGGTACAGCAGCACTAGCGGCGGCAGGAGGTCCTGCCATCATTGGGGCCGGCGTGCATCTTTTGTTTACCGAGCTGCTTGGCTTTGGCTGTGATCAGCAGGACTTTGAGGCCGCGCTCCTGGATGGCTCCGGCATGTGTCATTTTGTCGGCACTTACTGTGTCGCCCGCATCCCCTTCATTGGATGTATTCAAAAGGCACGCTCCTTTTGCTGCTTCAACTCCAAGCTGGGCCGGATCATTCACCAGCAGGGCCGCGAACAGCTTAAAAACTTTGATGGTTTCGGCGAGCCAAAAACGCCCGAGTGTCGCGGTTTCACACCCGCCGAGTTTCAGGCGCTCAACTTTTCCGACATGGACCTCAGCGAATATTACGACGAATTGGCCGCCCGCTCAGAAGCGCAGCTCAAAGACACCTTTGAACAAGGTCTGGACGCCTTCATTCAAGCGGGGAAAGACCAATGAGGAGAGGTGGAAATACCAGGTTTCGGCTGGCTGGCCGGTTTGTTGTCGGCTCGCTCATTCTCTGGTTGGGAGCGGGCAGCACGCTTTACGGCCAAAGCCAGAGCGAAGACACGCCTCCAACTGAAATTCAGCAAACATCTGAGGAGATTGAAAAGCGCGCCAAAGCGGTTGCCGAGGCGTTCCGCGAAAAAGGCATGGTGGACCTAACCAAACAAATGGGCTCTCGAGTTCGGGGAGCCCTGGCTATTACCGGCAGCGAGGCGGGAAGGGAAAAAGAAACTAACTTTTCAAGTGAAAGGTCCGAAGGTTCTTTTCGAGCAATCCTCTTCGCCTCGCAGTCGGTACCCCTTGGGGTGCTTCGAGCATACGCGGCCCAGCTTGAGAAATCAAACGGCGTTATGGTGTTTAGAGGCATACCGGGGGGTATGGCCAAAATTCAGCCGATTGTCGAGCTGGCCCATAAAATCATTCTCAAAGACCCTGAATGTAAAGGCCAGGACTGCGACGTATACGACATCGGCGTCATCATTGATCCGCTGATGTTCAGGGCAAACGGTGTCGAGCGTGTCCCGGCTGTGACCACCGTTGACCGCGATCCCTTTGCAGCCTACTGCGAGCGGCCGGGCGAGGAAGCAGCTGCTGCGCTCGGCAGTTTTGTTACATACGGCGACGCGCATCTTTCAGGCCATTTTCAAGCCCTCATCGCGCTCGGCGACCGCCGGGCGCTCCCACTGCTGAAAACCCTTCAAAACACAGGAGAGGTCCGATGATCAGTTTTGTTTGGTTCAATAGTATCAAGCTCGCACGTGATTGGCGGCGATCACTTCTTATCCTGGCATTTGCACTGCTCTGGTTCGACGTTGTCGGTGAAGTCGCCGGGCGCTACGCGTTTAATATGACCGCCTCGGTTGACGGTAAAATCTTTAAAATGCGGCCTGATCTTGCGGTTGAGAAACAAGCGACAGTGATGTTCAAGCGGGATGATCCGCTGCTGCCGGCTGGCGTCAATCATATGACCAAGCATGTGCTTTGTTTTTCAGGGGACATTCTAAAACGTGACGGCCTCGACTTCTACTGTAACGGTGAGAAGATCACGCGCGCCAAAAGGGCGACCAAAACGGGTGGCCCCTTGCGTGTTTTTGACTGGTCTGAAGGCCTTGTACCTGAAGGTGCCTTTTTCGCGGGCACGGATCACCCTGATGGCTATGACAGCCGCTATTATGGTTTCGTGCCCTTGGGCAGCGCGGTCACAGTGGAGAAAGTGCTATGAGATCGCTTTGTTGGGCAATGTGGATAGTTAATCTGTTGATTTTTACTCTCATGCTTCTTTGGCTCATGTCAACTGGTGTCCATTCGCTGGAGCCCAGTGAGAAGCGCGGGTGGAATTGGTACCAGGACCCACCAAAGGAAGTTGACGAGATTAATCCCGATTTTGCTTATGAGCCCGAGTTACCACCATTTGAGACACTCACTAAAATGACGCCAAAAGCAGTCGGTGAGTTGATGGAGGCGCAGCTCTCCTTTGCCATTGTCAGCGAAGAGGTCGGCGAGGTCGCCGAGTATTTCACCCTCCTTGATTTTGTCCGCCGCCGGTCGCGCACCTTCACCGCGCTCACGGGTGTTGCCCTGCTCAAAAACCCGGCCTTGAATGCCCGCACTAGCTACCCCATCACAAACGCGGGCAGGACAATACGGAGCCGCGAACGCAAGGCGGAAAAAGATACCCGTCTTCAGGCGGAGCGCGGCGAGTTTGCTTTGGTGATGTTTTCTTCTCAAGGGTGCGGGTTTTGCGGTGTTCAGTGGGGCGTGCTGCAAGCCTTTCAGGACCGCACTGGTTGGAACGTCACCAAAGTAGATATTGCAGATTATCCCGAACGCGCAGCCCGGTTCAACGTGACCGGTACGCCGATGACCATCTTGATCCGCAAGAACAGCCGTGAGTGGTTTCCGGTATCAGCAGGTGCCGTCAGTTTACCCGAAGTGAGCGATAACGCTTACCGCGCCATCCGCGTGCTGAAGGGCGAGATCAGTGTCCAGCAATTCCTGAACAGCGAGAGCGATGACGGCGGTTTTTTCGATACCCGCGGCTCCGCTTTTGAAAACCACCTTGACCTGAACAAATAATGAAGGAGCGACCGATGAAACGATCTTTTTTAAAGGCGCCTGTGTGCCTCAGTATTTTAGTCTATTTGGGTTCCTTCAGCCTGCCCGCCGCTGCCCAGGATTGGACCAAGGATTGGTTCGATTCCATGACCCATAGCGGGCCTTCGTCCTTCTCGGGTCAGCGCCGCGGCTATATCCAGGGCGGTCAGTTCAACGGCCGCTTCAGGCTCGCGACAGATAATCCGTTTTCTGTCTCTCCGCCGCGCGTGCGGGCAGGCTGCGGCGGTATTGATTTGTTCGCCGGCGGACTTAGTTTTCTGGACCCCGAGTATCTTGTGGAAAAGTTTGAAAATATTTTGCAAGCAGCACCGGCGCTTGCCTTTTCAATGGCGCTTAAAGCGCACTGCGAAACTTGCGAAGACGTGATGAGCAAACTGGAGGCCACGTCATCGTTTCTGAATTCGATCCAGGTTAATGATTGCAGGATGGCCAATCAGGTAGCAAAGCTTGTAACGGGCGATAATCCCGATTTTATCTCAAACGTGCTCGAAGAGGCAACGGGGTCTCGGAGCCTGGAAGAAGCGGTCGAGAAACATTATCACGGCGCGCAGCAATCGATCCGCGACAATGATAACGAGGTGCCTGTTGATCTGCACGGCGAGGTGGCAGCATGTCCTGCTGCCGTCAGAGAGTTGTTTGCTGACGGGTCAGTGATTGATCACGCCGCTGAGCGTGTTGGCATGTTGGATATGGCGCCGATCGTCCGGGCTTATATCGGCGACATCCTCATCAGTTGGCCTTCAAGCGAGAACGCCCCCACAATCCGAAGCATTGATCGTTGTCCGCGCGTTGATCGTTTCTCATCCTATGATTTTCTTACAGGTGAGGTTGAGGGCAGGCCTGCAAGCGGCGGCGCCTGTACCCAGGCAACAGCTGTGTCGGTTATTTCCATGGTGCGCCAGAACATGCTGGATATTGGTGCGGGGGTCAAAAGCAAACGTGCTTTCACCGTCGATGAGGTCAATTTTATCAACCAGTCGGCACAGCCTGTTTGGGAAATTGTCAGAAACGGTGTTCTCAATGGCTCCCTTGACCAGGCCGTGGGAGCATACGAGTTTCCGATCGCATCCTCGCTTGCCTACCGAGTGTTTGATGATCTACTAACCAATATTGATTTCCTGATTTCCAAGGCAGCCTCTGATGCTGCAACACCGGGTATCAGACCGGCAACTGGCGGTGAGACCACCTGCAATTTGGCGATCTACGGGGCTGCGCGTGCCAAACTTGGCAGACTTCGCGAGGATCTGGTTGTTGCAAGGCGCGGCGCTTTTGAAGCCTATCAAGTTACCGTTCAGCAACAACATGCAATCTCTGCGCAAGCGGCGCTTTTTAAGGCTGACCGGTCGACCACAGCAAAAGACTTTGTTAAGGCGCAGAGTGATGGTTGAGCCAGTCGCGCCGCGGAGTTTTGACTGTCTGCCTATTGAGAGAAAAGCACCTCAAAAGAAAGCCGTCTTTTCACTTATTGGCAGGCTGAAGTGCGAACGACGCAAGGGAGAGGGTGCGACCCTTGAGACGGCGCGCGCGTTGAAACACCTGACCATTGTGGTCGGGTTGACTTTCGGTGCATCCAATGCCGCCAATGCTCTGGAAATGGAATATATCACTTTCAACGGTTTCACGCAGGTCGTCACTGCGTTCCGCTATATTGGGCTTTTCTTCTCCAATAGTGATTATGGCTCGCTGGTTTATATCGCTGCTGTCGTCGGCTTTGCTGCCGCTGCGGTAATGGCATCGGTAAAGGGTTACCGAGAAGAAGGCACTTTCAAAAACTGGCTCTTTATGTTTGGGATTGGTGTTGGGATCTACACAGCCTTTATCACCCCGAAAGGCACCATACATGTCTATGACAGGACATTGAATGCCTACGAACCGGTCACCGGTGTACCTGACGGCATTGTGCTTCTTGCAGGGCTCACCAATTTGGCTGAACAGGTTGCGGTTGATATTGCCAATGCGTCCAGCCCCACGCCATACGAAAACACAGCGGGCGGTATCGTGTTTCAACTGGTGCGCAATACATACCTGGCCGACCAGCCGCTCGACGATGAATATCTCTGGGAAAACATCAAAAACTATTATCTTGAGTGCGGGCAGATAGCGGCAGCATTGCCGGGGTCAGGTTTCGATCTAAACGCGGTTAATCGTACATCAACCGACCTTCTGGCGACCTTCGCGAATGCCAAGTCCAACGCTGTGGAGTTCCCTTACCGCAGCGAAACCGACCCGCAGGGGACACTGACCACATGTACTGACGCCTATGCAAATATTCAAACGGCACTTACTGATCCCGGCACCTATAGTTCTCTCGTTACCTCTCTTTGTGGCAGCGTTGGTTTTGATACAAGTAATGCGGCGCAGGCTGCACAGTGCAATATGGTCCTGGACCAAATTGTACCCACTGTTTTTGGGCAGGCGGGTGACAGGTTGGTCTACCTTCGCTCTGCGGCGCTGGCGCTTGCCATGCAAGACGCAGCAGCCGATGAAAACCCCGAACGGGCGATAGCGCAGGAAGCGAACCGGGCTGCCGTCACGCAGGGCTTAGGTCTGTTGAGTTTCGCTCAGGAATACGGCCAATCAATTCGAGCAGGCTTTTTGGCGGCTTCATTGGCGACCCTGCCGATTACAATGTTGTTTCTTGTGACCCCGCTGCGTTGGCGGGCACTTTCGCTCTCGGTTGGTTTTTTTGTCTTTGTCTCCATATGGGGGATCACTGACATTGGCCTTCAGGTGATGATTGAAAGTGTTACCCGTGATGCTTTTGAAGAAGTGCGCCGAAACAATCTGGCTTTCAATGCCTTCATTCTGGCGCCGCCGGCATCGGTGAAGGCACTGACGGTGTTTGGTTCAAGTCGTTTGATTTCCATCAGTCTCGCCAGTATTGCTGTTGTCGCTATCTTCCGCTTCTCCGGTGCCAGTTTCGCACAACTTACCGGTTCGTTTGCGCGGCAGGGCGAGGCCATTGGCTCTGAGGCCGCCGAGAGCCGCCTCAACCCGACGCGGCTGGCAGGCGATACCCAGTCGAGGGCCCAGGCTGCGGGTGCTTTGAGCGGCCTTGGCGCAACGGGCTCAAGCGGGTTTTCCGGGATCGCCCAGCAATCGACAGGGCAGTGGCTGCAAAATCTTTCCCGACACCGGGCATTTTCTGGAGCTGGTGCAGATGCGGGCGTTAGCGGCGCGGATATATACCGGTTTGCCGGAGCAACAGCAGGCGGTGAAGCGGCGGGGCGGGTGAGCGGTCTCGGGGAGCGAACTGGTTTTTCTGAAGCGGGGTTGGCGACCGGCGCGCATGATGCCGCTGCAACAGGTACAGAACGCGGCTTTTTGGACGCACAGACCTTTGAGACCGGTGCTCAAACGTTGGCCTCCGATCTCGGCGTTGATACGGGGACCGCGAAGGAATTGATCGCCGGATACGGTAACCAGCTTGCGGCTGGGCGTGTCGCTGGCACGGGCGGTGATTTGAGCAGGACTTTCGGGGCCGCCCGGCAAGAGGAACGTCAGCACCTCGGTGGAGCAGAGGGCATCCGCGATGCGGCGACAAAGGCAGGGCTATCGCCCGAGCAGATATCCCGGGCGGGCTCGTTTCTGGATACGCTCTATAGCTCTGGTGATACGCAGTTTGCCGGGAATGCCAGCGAAGGGGATTTTGATAATCTTACTCTTGGTGGGGAGCTTAGGCGAGAGCGGGCATCAGGCGAGGCAGCTGGCGTTCGTGATGCAAGTGCCTATACCGGCAAGAGCCCGCAAGACCTGTCGTTGCAAGCAGCACGCATTGATGCTGGAGGTAGACTTATTGAGAATGAACGACTTGCAAACTTTGCTGATGCCCACTCCATTAGCGTTTCAGATATACAGAACGCGCGCGGTGCTAATTTGGAGACAGCCGTTAATGACCGGACGCTTGAGGCGTTTGGACGGTATTTGTCGCCGGACCAAACGGATATCGCACGGCCAGGTTCATCGCTTGCTTTCACCTATGATCCGCTCACCAACGAAGTGGGCAGGGTGGATGTGCGATCAGGCCTTAGCGGCTCGCAGGATGACAGTGTGCATGTATCAGACGGCCTCCGGGTGGATGCGCGGCAAGGAACCGAAGGCGGTCAAACGATCTTCCGTTATGCTGACCTTGCGGAAGCAGGCAACAATAGCGGAACCGCGAGCTTTGGACGTTTGCTTGAGAAGCATCAACAAGAGGGCTCGACGGAAACTTTTCTGGATAGCGTAGCTCAGCAATCGTCGAACTATCTGTCTGGAATTGCCGGTAAGCAGGTGAGTTATTTTTCCTCGGATTCGCATACGGGAAGTAGCGAGATTTATGCGGGAACCAAGATAGGTGGTGGGTTTAAGTTCTTTGGGCTTGTTGATGTTAGCGGCGAGGCCGGAGCTAAAGGTTTGCAAGCTTGGTCCGATATAGATGCGACTCAATCTGTAAATAGCTATGATTATTGGAACGATGAAGTCCGGGATGTTTGGGATGAGACGATTGGTAATAAGAATTTTGAGGGTGATCGGGTAGATCAAGTCGGCGCTTTCCTGACTGGCGTTTCTGATCTGCGCGGTCAGGCGCATGATATTAAGGAGTGGGTCAAGGAGCAGGGTGCCGACGATCATCAAGTCAGTGGGCAGAAGGCGGCTGAACAGGTAGAAGAAAAACCGTCAGACCCGACTGCGACGCCTAAAGGGTATTATGATAGTCGCTGGAGTGGATATCGTCGTCACTAAAGGTTACTCGTCACGGGTTCGCTCGCGAAGATCGGTGAGTTTGTTGTGAATTCGATTTGCCCACCAGCTACCGGCTGTAAACCCGATTGAGAGAAGGCCGAATACGGCAACCGCTCCCAGAGATGTTTTTCCTTGCCATTTCATGCCAAGTTCAGCATCCGTAAATGTATAGGTGATAAAGACTACCCAGAGAGCGACGGCAATCACGCCAAGAATATAGCGTTGAATGCCGTAAGCTAGTTGACCTTCTTCGGTTGTGATCTTCGCCAAGCCTTCCACATAGCTTTGATTTTGACGTGCCATTGCTCTTCTCCGATTTCAATTGATAGTAGCATAAACTATCGGAAATTAATAGGTTGGGGTTGCTCGCGTGGATTGGCCAACTTCCGTTTCTGGCGAGAAAGCAACCATACACAGCTTCTACGCTAAAGGTCATTCATTGATCCAAAGCGCGCTCCTTGCCCTCAGAGTTTTTCAACAGAATAGGCGAGATGCGGCCGAAACAAGGAAACAGGACTAAAAGGCAACAATTGGCCAAAAGCGGACTAATGTGGCGGCACAACTGGACACCTCTCTTGACCCTCCGCGTTCATTCAGCCCGACCGGAAAAACACGACAAATTTCGGCCAAATAACGAATAATGGCCTGTAACGTAATCAATGATTTAAGCAGCGCATGAGCGGACATCCTATTAGTCAGTCCTGTCGACCAACTTCAGCACAGCTGTGAACGAGCTTAAGACAGAGTCCAGTGGCGCATGGGACTTCAAAATGCCATCTGCAAGATAGTGATGTGTTGCACCCAAAAGCCAATGAAAGGGTAAAGCATGTTTCGCATTTGGGTTGTGGAAGACTTGCACTTCCTGGGTCCAGTATTCCTCATAGTCATCTGACGTAACTTCTTCGGAAAAAGGGGTTCCCATAAAAGAGTTTGGGTCCGGATTATAGCGAAACCCTGTGCGTAGGTATTTGTAACCGTCCGCGCCAAATCCTGCGACGACTCCCATCCGGTCGAACTTAGCGAGTGTACCAGCATTGGAGAAGATCACTGCCGAGATGTTCTCGGCTTTCGGCTGATCAAAGAACCCCGAAGGGATTTTCTTATCATTATACTGATGCTGCCCGATCTCCTCCGGTTTGATGATGAGTTGGTCGCCTTCCATCTCCCAATATACGCGAGTGCCATATAGGTACTGCCAGAGCGCTGACTGAGTGTACGTCATGGAGCCAAGCTCCTTACCTTGGGCAGGTAAATGAAAATCGGCAATGGCTAGTAAGAACGGTTTGTCACGACTTTCTTCTTGTTCCCAATAATGATGGCCCTCTGCATCCGTCTTCTGCAGTTTTGTGAACAGTGCCGAGCCGTACTTAATGGGCATATAGTCGTTGAGGAAAGCGGCTGTCTCCTCAACCGTTCTCGGCATCGGGTGTTCGGCGAGCGCACCAGATAGAGACGGCGCGGAGGTCGTTGCTTCGACACAGAAATCGATGCCCGGCCCCCGGCACCTGAAATCTGGCGCTTCGAGATGTTCCACATCCAGCATGAACTCGCGAAAGGCGGCCCACAAATAGATTTCCCAAAGGCGTTGATCAAAGCCTTTTGTCTGAAACTCGCTGACAAGATGGGGGTCCTGCGGTGCAAGCCATGGTCCGATTTCTTCAAACACCTTTCGGGCGGGTGCACGCCCCGGCTCTTCAAGCACCAACCGAAAATAGGGGTGGAGTTTTTCTGGGTCGAAATCGGTCGGTGGGCGCAACAAATTGATCGGCGAGTTGGTTTCATCGCCTTGCGTTCCGTAGGTATCGATCCTGCCTTCTCGGACGACACGATCGATTTCTTCCAGGAGTGCTTCTTCTGCGCGAGGCCCGGTCGAATAATTAGTCTTGAGGTTGGTGCAGCGAAAGCATCCGTTTTGGTCGCGCGCAAGCACCATCCACAAATAATCGTTATCAGTCCGATCACGAGCCACGACACCGAGGACGCGTTCGCATTGAGAGGCCCAATGGGAGAACTCTTCGGCCATATAAAATGTCATGGATCGGCGCGTACCCAGCGCGTATAGGTTGAACCGGGCAAGCGGCAGCGATTTGCACGTCTCCATAAAGACGTTGCGGCGCTGGCGTCGTCGTTTTGCTTCACCCATTTACCAAAAAACTCTCATCCAAGATCACTGCCCAACAAGGTTGCTTCAATGCCTAATTCGCCCATAATTATCGTTAAATGTACGACGACCTTCTAATAAATCTAACCGTTCGCAGAGTTACCGGTCCTCGTTTGCTTTGGGCCTATGTATACATGAAAAAGTCATAATTTCCTTGAATAATACTATCAGGTTTTTCGCTAGCCCGCCCAACTTGACTGCAACATTATCAATCCGTTTTTGGCCTATTCCGTTGAAAAACTCGATGTATGCATAGAAATGGATGCTTTCGCGAAACAATGATTCAAAGTTGACTGCAATTCTGAATCAATTTTGCTTTTTTAAGCCGAGTGGAGACAGAAAATTTCGCGCACTTCTTGGCCTTGGAGTTTTTCAACGGAATAGGCCATAAGCGGACCTTGGGTTAATCACTTGCTCCGTTCTAGATGTTCTGTAGCCGTTGGATGCAGTTGTATTTGTAGAGTTGAGAGCTGTTTTAAAACCAGATACGATAAAGCATCCAGTTGAAATGATATTAAGGACGCACTCAATTGAAATATGATGCATTAACAATTGATACCAACATAATCAAAAAAAATGGGTATAAATTTCTGAATGGTATATTAGGACAATTATCACAATTTAGCGGCTCTCCATTTCAATTTGTGCTTTCAGAAATTGTGGTAAATGAAACGAAAAATCATGTTATTTTATATAACAAATCTTTAGTTGAGAAGTTCATTTCAACTGTCAATAAAATCGGCTCAAGGTCATTTGTGGATGCGGCAGATAGCAAGACCCTCGATATCATTATAGGTAAAATAAAACCGCCTGAAGAAGTAGCTGAAATGCAACTTGAAGAATTTTTCAAGTTAACCCAAACTGAAGTAGTCCCAGTATTGGGAGTAGACATTGAAACGCTCACTCGACTGTATTTCGAAGTTCAACCTCCTTTTGAGGGCGCGGGGAGTAAAAAGCACGAATTCCCGGATGCGATAGCACTAATTTCGCTGGATCAATGGGCACAGGAAAACAATAAGCGTTTACTTGCAATTTCCGATGATGGGGGATGGAAAAGTTACGCAGAAGGTTCCGATCATATTGCTGTCGAAACGGACCTTGCTAAAGCGTTAGGTGAGTTTCAACAGCATACAGACAAGGCGACTGCTTTATTAGAGCGCTTCCTATCCCAATTGGAAACCAAAGAGTTTGTGGATGTAAAGCAGTACATCCACGAAGAGATTGGAGGCCAGTTAGACCTGATAGATATTACGCCTGAAACCTCATCACACCTATCCTTTGATGCTGAACTGGAGAGTGTTTCTCTAAATGAGTTTTCTTTTACGAAGGCGGGCAATTCTTATTGCTATGATATTGTACGAATTGATGACGATGAAGTTGTCGTTAAGTTAAAGGTAGATTTAGATGTTAGTGCAGATAGTGTCTTTTCATTTTACGTTTTCGATAGCATTGACAAAGATTATGTGCCGCTGGGCAGCACTCTTGCGCGCGTCCATACAATTTTGGAGGCGGCAGTATTAGTTACGTTGCAACCCGCCCATGAAGTAGATGGTTCAGAATTCGATGTTGAAATTGTTGAGCTTCTCTCGGTCAACGATAGTCTATATTTCGATGATGTTGAGCCAGATTTTGATTATGAAGAATAGCAATGCGAGGACATTTTTTAAAACGATGAACTTGGGAGCCGGTCGAGAGTTTGACTAATGAAATAATAAATAGACATGGATTTCGTTTGTCGAGATTACCTAGAGATTTGACGTTTAAAAAACTATTATGAATGTTTTTGTGAATGTGCAAGCTTATCTGAACTAACTTAGTTTATTCATACCATTCCGTTGGAATAAGTTTTTTGCCGTTGCGCCATTCATCGACTTCGTAAACGCCTTCAACATCGCCGTAGATGCCTTTGGCCGCATGATCCAAGACAATAGCTTGCCAATTGCCCCTCGTTTTTTCAATGGATGAGGCAAGGGCTTTAAACATGCTTTTTACAGCTTCTTCATCTTCATCCTTGTACTCAACCTTATCTGCAAGCCGCTGGCCTCGATCTAACTTAGGAAAGTATACTTGGCTTGGTTGATCAAAAACCACAAAATTGGGGACTGGCGAGTTGTTCAATGTAACAAAAAACTCTTGCAACGCGCACATTAGAGCCAAATGAAAAGATACCCAGTTTGATGCACTTCCAACTTCAGATAAGAAATGCCTATGCCCTTCCGAACTTAACACGGAGATATTGAGTTCGCGTATGCTGAAATTAGGAGCTTCAGTCTTGTACCTGTCTTCAACGTCCAAAACTTTCAGGTATTCTAATATCGACTGAGAAATAATAGCCGTGGCCTTGTTCTTGCGTTTGTTGATCGCAATAACGTCGACTTTCTTCTCAAGTTCTGAAATTTCGGCTTCAAGGGATTTAATTTCATTCAATAAGTCGCCGTCTTCTGCAAGGCCTTGAAAAGTTTCTAAGGCAGCTTCTAAATGACCTAAAAACAAAAACATGCTTTTTTGATTCTGGAAGATTTCTCTTGCCTCTTTGTTACGCGCCAATACTTGGTCATATCGATTCTGAAGAGCTTTTTTCTGTTCAAGAATTTTGCTCAATTCAATATTGAGCCAGTTTTCTTCTCGTTCAAAAGAATCTGGAACTTCTGCATATTTTGAAGCAGTTTCTTCAAATTCTGCATAAACGGCAGCAATTTTTTTCAGTTCGTTGTCGGCTTTGGGGTGTTCCTCAGAACCGCAAACTAAGCACTGTTGAGCCTCATTGGCTATGTCGGTCAACCAGTTGGACAACTGAAGGCGGTCAACTCGTTTTCTTGTTGAGCCTGCATAGTCGTGAAGACCGCTTTTAAGTTTGGCAAGGTCAGATAGTCTTTTCTTTATACTTGCAATCTTAGCGCTTAGTTTTGACTCGGCCTTTTCAAACAATAACACCTCATTATTTGACGCTGTGAGGTCTTCTGGCACAGACCTAGAGTAGTTGGGTATATCGTCCACCACCCCACGGGCAATATCGATCAATTCCTCTGAGCTACTTTCCAAGGATACTTCAGAGGTTATTAAGCCGTACTCCTTAGCGACTTGAAGATGGCCATGCATACTTGCAAGCCATCCTGATGATACCTTTTGTACCTTGAGCAGTTCTCGCTCTTTTCTTTGTAGTGTCTTCGTGGCGGCATCCAATTTCTGCCTTGCTGCAAGGGTTGCAGAATTCTCGGCTCCTAAGATATAAGGAAACCAATTCCTCAATTTCATGCGGTGTTCGTGTTTGTGGGTTTTGTAAAATAGGATGTTTTGATTGGCTACAATGCCTTGAGTTTGAAAGTTTAATGCCATTAAGTCGCGAAACCCAAGGCGGCTTTGATATGCAATATTTTCATCGGAGCCATGCAGATTAAACGACGGAACTGCTGATATTGTATTGAGTATGTTTTTCACGCCAGCTAGCTTTTCATTAGCTTCTGTTAGCTGATGCGGTACTGATACTGTTCTGCCGCGATCTTGATAAAAGTCGGGAGAAGCGTTGCTTCCATCTGGGACTCGCCTTGCAAGCAAGATTTGTTCGTCTTCCAATTGAAAAACAACGCCGTACCATGAAGCGTGATCTCGAATAGTATCAATTGGGATATGACAGTCGCTTGACCCCAAACAATAATCAATAATCGGAATAATTGCGGACTTCCCTGTTCTGGAAGACCCTGTAATGACATTGACTTTACCAACTTTGAAATCAACGATTTGAGGGGCAAACGAGTTATGTTTTGGGAAAATAATCAGCTTTAAAATTTGAAACTGCATTAGAACACCACCTTTAGGTACCTAGCGGTTGTGAAAACATCGTGTTCAGCAAACCAGTTGCCCAATATCTCTGCCTTTTCGCCAAGCCTCTTCATTGACGGCTTGACGGCATTTCCTTTGCGCGGCTTTTTATCAATATTCTTGCAATGAACCTTGCCGGTATCAGGATTAATCAAAAGCAGCCCTTGAGAGGTTGCTAAGTCCAAGGATTCAAGTGTAAACACTCTTTTTTGCGATGTTCTTTCGTGGATAGATAGAAGCTGGTCAAAAAGTTTTTTGTCTTCAAATCCTCGCACATAGGATTGTAAATTTGCCCGTTGATTGCTGATGGTTTCACACAGAGAAGGGCTGGTTAGAATAGCAGCAGCAATAAAATGTAAAAGACCAAGGGGCGGCTCTGCTTCGTCGTGATTGTCGATATAGCCTTGTGTGAAGCGCCAGAGCAGGAATGCCCCAACAGATGGAGAGTTCCAGATATGTACTTCTTCGACTATCGCACCCATCGTTATTCACTATCCTTCGTTTCAAACAAGCTTTTCCAATTTTGATGCCACCCTAAAGATGGTGCATCAGCTAACAAATGATATGTCCCGGAAATAGTCGATGCAGGTGGTGTCTCGCCACGAATGGTATGCGGTTTATTTGAGCACCGAGCTAACAACAGTTTGCCTTGCTCTCGCGCATTTAAGTCTTTTTGCGTCAACGAGATGTCGGTTTGTTTGTTCTGCCAAAATGCCTTCAGTTTGTTTTCTAAATCAGTTGCGACACTTTCATCTATAATGCCCGCTTCAATCCATTGAGTTCTATTAACATCAGCGTTTAAATAGTTAGCTACCTCTTCAACAATTCGACCTTCAGGTAGATCAATGACTTCAAGCTGCCGAACATAAGTTCTCTTGTTAGAAATATGATCTTTGACTTCCTGTGGTGTGAGAGGTTTATGGCTGGCAAAGTCAATTAATTCTTTGGTTCTGAAACGGCTGAACACGACCATCGCCTTATAGTGGAATTCCTCATGAGAAATACGAGCATGTATTTTTTGTGAAATGTCGCTCATTATTCTTTGCGTAAGCCATCCCAACAACTCGTCTTTCACTAAGGTAATTTGCTCTTCTGGAACATATTTGCTTTTCAGAGACTGTAGAACTTCCTCCTCGCCAGTTTGGCTTCCACTCTCGTAGTCAAACCGAACAATAATTTTCTTGAAAAGTCCCCGGTCTTCATTAATCAGCGCATTGAAGTACTTCCATATTTCATGGCCGTCATCAATGTCGGATAACTTATTCATGATAACCGATATAGCATTTTCCGCATCTTCCGGGGTCGCCGCTTTATCTAGCAGGTCCACAATGCCATCATTACCATCTTTGTTGACGTAAAGCACAAAACGGGAATTTGTAGTGTTCAACTTGCCAGCTTTGACGTCGGTTAGCCAATTGAAGAAAGTTTTCCAGAGATTAGTTGAACGATCCGTGACAGGATTTGAACTGATTGATGATTTGTCTTCTTCTGAGACTGTTTGGCCACTTGGTTTTTCAATGCCTACGTCACCTATGACTTCAACTGATACCACATCCCCCTCATTTGCATTTAATAAATGAAATAATGCTCTAGGTATTTGCAGAACGAAGCCAAGCATTTGTCCGGGTGCATTAGAATTCATCTAGTAAATATTCCTGCGTATCTAATTTGATCCAGTAAAACATACACTTCTACCGATAATTGTACAATTTATCTTTTAGTGAAAGCTTAGGGCCAGCCCCCAGCGCACTTCATGAAAAACCAATCGAACAGATTATTTCGTAGTCGGCTCCTCCCCTCGAAAAGGTTGGGGCACCTCCAACACGAATATAATCTTTCGCAGCTTTCCCGTCCGTTTGCACCCCCGTTTTAAGGGATCTACATGGGTTTACAGGCGAGGCGCAAGCTTTCGCTTCAAACCCAATTCCAGAGGAAGGAAAGAGCACATGACACAATTTTACTCACACTAGCCTATGCAGCCCTGATGTTTGTTTTGTCCACTTTGGGTCGACTGCGGCAGTGGTGCCCCGTACCTCGAACGTCTGTTTCAGGGAATAATTGACGCTGTCAGTCAGATCAAGTCTCGACTATTACACATTTTGGCTGATACTAGGCTGTCGCGCTTAACTCGACGTAGGCTGGCCCAGCAGTTCAATAATCGCCATCATTTTTTTCCGGACAAAAGTATCCTGGATTCCATAATATACAACAATTAGCTCTTGCGTTTCCTTCTGATCGTAGAGTGATGAATCCGCCTCTATTGGTTCCAGCAAATGCTTTGCCGTGCCTTCAAAAAAGTAAGAAACAGTAACGTCGAGCGCGTTTGCGAGGCGAAACAATCTGCTTGAGCCTATCCTGTTTGTGCCGCGCTCATATTTTTGGATTTGCTGAAACGTGACGCCAACTATGCCGCCAAGTGAAGACTGTGACATGCTGAGCATTTTGCGTCTTTCGCGAACACGTAGCCCGACATGAATATCGATAGGGTCAGGATTATTTCGTACTTTGTCTTGAGCACTAATATTTTTTTGGTGTCCTTTGGTGCCCGCCAATCTCAACTCTTCCATTGTATATATGGTAACTGGTGAAGTTATGAACATAAATCGGTAATAAACCGAATAATATATTATAATCGGGATTAATCCTATGTAAAGAGATTGCGAATACCAGTACAAATCTCTCATGGATTTGAAATCGAAAATTGGTAGTCGGATCAAAGTATTGCGAACCGAGCGCAAGCTTACCCAAGAGCAATTGGCGCAAAGCATGGACCGCTCGCATGATACTATTTCCGAACTTGAACGCGGCCTTACTGGCGCGGCGCTCGATATGCTGGAAGACCTCTGTAAGGCGCTGGGCTATCCTGTTTCCGAGCTGTTTGACGGTGTGGACGGTGATGACCGGTCATCTGAGACCCACGCGCTTATTTTTGAAATTGTCACCATGTTGAAGAAGCTCCCTCCGCGCGAAGTCAAGCGGATGCGCGATCAAATCAAGCTTGCGACCGAAGATTAAATATAATTTCAATGCCACTCAGATTGCTCCATGGGCGCGGTGCCACTGTCTGGTTCGATAAGGCAGGGGCTGATCCTCACTTTGTGCTGGCCTCCCCGGTGGGTGATGCCAACCGTCACTGACTTCCTGTTTCGTTTAATCACTCGCCCGGCGAGAATATGATAGGCAGTTGCCGCAAGAATGCGCTCGCCGATCCTCCCCTGAATGAGGTTGCGCGTTGTGTCTTCAAAGGCGAGGGATAAGCCCGCGGTCTGACATTGTTTTTGGAATTGGTTCAAAAGCGCGCCCGCATGGCCGCTGCTGTGAATGCGGTCAAGAATGGCATAAAAAACGTCCTCATGTTGCTGGCCGGGCGCGCGGCGTCCCAATACGGACTGAACAAAGTGACCAAACTCATGGCAAAGGGTGTGTACCATCAATTCCGCCGGGCGAATATGATGGTTAAAATAGCCTCTATGCTTGATTTCATCGTAGCTGAGCCAACTGCTCGCCCTGCGCAGGCTATGCATAGCCTCAGCCAAGCACTCAGTGCCAATCGTGATGCTATGGGCAACGCCGCGCACGCTGTGGCACGTCCGTCTCCCACGCCCGACACGGAAATATAGGTTTGTGCCGGGCACGAGTTGATGGGCCCATTTTATCCGTGGTTGCCAGAGATAGGCGTCGCCGAGCTTGCACAGGATATAAGCAGCGCGCTCGGCTCTATCCATCTGACGGGCCCCCGCACGCCCGCTCCGGCGTTGCATATACCACTGTAAGTGATCCAGACGGGCTGAGGGTTGCAATGATGGTGTCGTCGCCCGTCTTGTCAACGCAGCCGGTAACGGTAAGACCGTCTTTCCACTCATCGCCACTTTCATCGTCGCCCCGGTCGGTGCGCAGCATATTATAGTGCTGCAGGCCAAGCTGAAGATAATGGTTGGCAACGCTGGCTGTTGGCAAGCTGTGACCACTGCCGGCACTGAATACGGCAAAATGCGGCGAAACGGTCTCGAGAAAACAGCGGGAAAGCAAGGGTGCGCCACCTGAATTTGGCACAAGCACCAGGTCTGAATCCAGATCGTGCGCCGTATCTGCGTCGTAGGCATGCCCGGACTGCGCGCAGTCAGCATTGATGTCAGAGGCGCCGTCACTGGCATTGTTGCTGGCGAACAAAAGGCTCAAATGAGCAAAAGTGAGTTTGCTGATAAAACCAGAACCCTTACCGTGCAATTTAGCGAGCGGCACGGTGAGAAGCCAGGTGTTTCCAAAGAGCATCAGTTCTTCATTAATAGTCCCTTCAGTGACACTTTTCACATCGACCACACGGCTAAGGTTAAAGGCTTTATCCCAGGCCTTGCTATCGCCCGTCTGCCCGGACAGGTTCACCAACAGAGGGTTGCTCAATTGATCCTCAAGCGCCGTCAGACTTTTGAAGCATAGCCCTTTGGGGTCAAGCGAATCGGTATAGATAACGCTGACGCTCGGCGCCTCAGCCAGTGCGCAAATATCATTGCCAACGTCAAAAAATGTTACTTGTGCGCCGTCTTCGGACGCAAGCGCCAGATTTGTAATGTTGCTCAGACAAAGGGTGGCGGTAAGGAAGGTTTTAGATAAGAATGACATGGACTATCTCCTATTGGGGGTTGATGAGAGAAACAGGGCAACGGTTCACATGGCCGCAGCCCTGACAAATGAGCGCCGACGTGGCAGGACGCGGGCGCGCGGTGCCGAGGGTGAGCGCACGGTGATGCTGCAGGTGGTTGCGGTATGTCCGTTCGCTCAGGAGCGGCACTTTGATATAGATGGCTTTCCGGCCTTGCGGGATGCGCAGGAAACCGTAGGAGCCGATACTGCGCGCTCTGGTGTCAGGGTGATATTTTAGCAGAAACGCATAGCCGGTGAGCTGGAGCCGGTCTGAATAATAATAGCGAACAACCTCACGGGTTTTGGTGTCTGCAACAATGAGTTGACCGCCCTCGCGTGCCCATACCTGATCCACCCGGCCAAAGAGTTTAAAGGGGCGCTCAATCACCAACAGTCGTTCGCTATAGAGGAGGGTCGCTCTTTCAAGCTGGCGCGGCAGTTCGTTCATTATGGTTTGTAGCTGTCCCAGACGGATTTGATGGGCGGCAACGATAAGGATCGCTATGACCAAAGCAGTCAGCAGATAGCCGCTGACGCTTGAAAGGTTACCGATCATCAGCGGCCTCCCTTGGTCTGCGCTCGATCCAGCTGACGGTAATATTCAGGCTGGCACGCAGCAGGCCCGCCAGATGCGGACAGCGTCTGAAGGCCGGGATCAGGGTCGGGCTCACCCGGTAATAGAGGGTGCATAAGCAGCGCCCCACTCGATAGGGCAGGAGACACTGGTCTCTAAACTTGCGCAAGCACTGGGTCTCAGGCGCATTGGGCCCGTAAAGCGCGCTGGCAATGAAACAACGTGGATCGCTTATCCCCCGTACTTGCCGGTCAAACTGAGTATGGGCTTTTATACCTCTCTTTGCTTTTGCCTGAAGGCGCGCACTTCGCGCTTTACCAAACCGCCGGTCGAGGATGACTTGCTGCTCGCATATACCCAGTCCGGCCACCTCAGTGACAGAGATACATTTTTGACCATTGCCGCTCACCGTGACGCCTCTCTTCCCATATCTTTAACAGCTTCCTTGGCAGCTTCAGTCGAGCGGGTTTGGCCCGCGTGTTTATGGCTTTCGCTTTGTGCAGCGTGTAGTTTTGCCGCTGCTTCGATCCGCGGATCACGCTGGGAAGTCTCCCGGTCGCGCCGCCGGTCGTCGCGCCAATCGAGGATATTGAGCACTTTGGCACGCAGGTATTCAGGCAGACGGTCGGCGAGCAACTCGATGGGTGACGGCGTGCGGTGTTTCTCAGTGTCCTGCAAGTTCGGACTGGCGCCGCGCCCCTCCAAAGCGGATGTTTTGCCGCCCGGGTTCATTTGTACCGCCCGCTGAAACTTCTCCCGGTCCTCGGTGAAGACCTTCACGGATCGCTGCGCGCGGGTGAGCGCAACATAGAGGGATGTCTGGGTGATTTCACCCGCTTTTCTGGTATTGGCAATGACCCAGTTAACCGGTGTGGTTTTGCCTTGCTGCTTGTAAACGGTCAGGGCGTAGCCATGATCCCAGTAAGGGTGCTTTGCCAGATCCAGGTTACGCTTTACGCCGTGGTCGAAAGAGATGGTTGCACGCTTGCCTTTAAGGCCTTCAACGGTGCCGGTGTGGCCATTTTTAACAGCCTCTTCGCCCTTGAGGTTTTGCCGCCACTGAATTTTGTCACCGATAGCAAGCTTGCGCTCTTGGACATCATAAAGGGTCATGCCGTCTTTGCGGATTCTCGCAGGGTTAAATGCCAGTTGCATCTTCGATCCGGCGGCGAGCAGGAAGACCGACTGCTTGCTGGTTTTTTCCACATACCACCGGCTGTCCCGCTCAATGCCGAGCGCTTTGTTGCCCCTATGGAAAACCAGCGCATCGCCTTTTTTATAATAGTCTGGATAGCGTAGTTGGTGCAGTGTCAGTGCTTTTGACGATAGAATATGAAAGTCGTTTTCCGCCTTTCCTATCACGCCCTCAGCTTGCAGGCGGCTGCGTATCTCAGCGTTGAGCGCAATCCTGCTGGCGTTATCGAGAGCGGCTATCTGTATCGTGTCTCGGTTTGGGTGACCTATCCAGCGGTCGGCTACTTTGGCCACCAGCTCGTCGGCACCGTATGAAACAAGTCGCCTGCCAAGAATGGTAAAGGCAGCCCGCATGTTGCCGCTGCGAACGGCGCCTACGAGCTCGCGCATTTTGGTGTTTTTTTGCCGGAAGCTTTTCATGATGAAGGGACCGCGCAGGCCCTGTTGGACCATCAGAGCAAACGGTTTACCCTGATTAATCGCTTCTGCCTGCCTGGTGTCGCCGATCATAATCACTCGGCTTTTCCTCTCTCGGGCAATATCCATCAGGCGGCTTGCCTGGCGTGTGCTGGTCATGGACGATTCGTCGACAAACAGGAGCGAGTTCCGCGAGACATGATGGCCGCCGGTTTGCAGAAAACCCGTCAGTGTTTGCGCCCTAATGTCTGCGCTGCGTCCTAGATCAATGGCGGCGGTTGATGTGGGCGCAAGCGCCAAGTGGTCGCGGCTCGGCGTTGCGGCGACGATGCTTTTGACCAGATGGGATTTGCCAGCACCTGCAACACCGACCACCGAGACAATTCGGTCGCGGGTTCTCAGGACATAGCTGGCCGCTTTTGCCTGCTCGCCGGTGAGCGAACGGGATCTTAAAATATCTGCTATTCTATCCGGGCTCGCAAGGGGGCGAACCCGGGCTCTGTGCTCGAGCAGTTGCTCTGCCAGGCGCAGTTCCCAGCCCACCGACCGGTCGATTGTCCGTCCGTGATACAATCGTTTGCCGCCAGTCTGTAGTGGGGTGTTATGATAGGTTTCCGCGCCTTTTGCGGCCACCAGTGCCTTTTCAATATCATCCTTGGTCACCTCGCCGACGCTGACCTTGAGCGCTTCCAGGAGGAGGTGGCCGTGTTCAAAGACGGCTTCACGGGTCGAGAGATGATAAAGACCGTGCCGCATGGCTTCAATGGCTGGCTTTGGGTCCGTTTTGTGCGGTGATGCTTGCTCGCGCGCGCGGTCCATCAGCTGATAAAGATTTTGCATATGTGGGCCGGCGCGTTCGCCCAAACCTTCGACGACCTGCCGGTGGTTGGTGATCTGTTTGTTTGGGCGCGTAAGAAGTGTCGCGAGGGCATAGTCGGCGGCCGACGCCCAGCCATTTTCTTTGGCATAGTCTTCAATTTGCTGCCGACGCTGCGAGAAGATATTCAATAGCTCGTCGGGCAGCCCTTTGATATCAAAGAGGCCGGTGTCGGCGGCAGTATTGATTTCATAGCCCAGTCCCTTGACGCTTGCTGCAAGCGCACTCCGGTAAATCTGGCCTGCCGCCATCTTCATGCGAAACAGCGGGTAGCTATCGAGCGCATACCAGGCGCTGCGTTCCTTGTCGTAGGTCATGTTGGCAACCGGGCAGTGGGTGTGCAGATGCGGATCGAGAGAGCGGGAGAAAAACTCGGTGAACTGTGCCGCCACAAGGTTACCGGTGGCGCGGTGTTGAAGTGTCCCGTCTTCGGCTCGTACGCGCACATGCGCATAGCTTTCCATAAAACCGAGGGCGTCCCCGACAGCTTCCATATGCGCATTCACAAGCCGGGTGTCAGCGCCGAGTGCTGCCAGAATGCTGACAGTTTTGGGGGCATTGAAGGTTAGGTCCCAACCGGGATGATGATCGGCCTTTGCCTCGCGCCATCCCGCCCGGTGCCCGCTCGGCAAGTTGCCCTCGAGTATTGCCTTAAAATCATTAGCGTCGACCTGGCCTTCAAGGCCGAGGGCAGCAGCGCCCGAGCCCGCCCAGGCGCTGGGCTCGTCTTCGCCTTTGGTGTAATAATCGCCTTTGACATAATAGCGGCTAGCAACGGTCGGTGAGGCTTTGATGGGGCTCATGGATAGCATTGTTTAGGGCCTTTCGCGCTCTGGGTGCCCGCCTTCACCTTTTTTTGCGGATTGGGGGCTGGTGGATTGAGCGCTGGGGGGAGAGGCGTTGGCTGGTTTTATCGCCGGGTCAAAAATCTGTTCAAATTCGATTTTGTTGTTTCCGTTGGCAGACGACCGGTTCAGTCGGTTGGCGGCTGTATTGCTCTTTGAGCGGCTTTTTTGGGGACTACGGCGTCGGTGCAGATGTTGTTTTGGCGGTTTTTTACCGGACCCACCTTCAAGCGCCAACTCGCCGCTGGCTGATGCCGGACCTGGTGGTTGATGGGGAGCGGTTTGCTGACCGCACTGCGGGTCATTGGGCTCATTGGTAAGCGGCACACTAGTGTCAGTCGGGAAACGCTCAGCCGTCTGTTCGATGACCAGTTGCTGCGACACATGAGGGATGTAAGCAGCCGCGATTTCGGGGCGGGGTTTATAGCTGAGCTGGACCGGGACTGTCGGCAAGCCTGAGCCCATGGACAGGAAATATTGGAATTTCTCCAATGCGCGGATTTCGCTCGCCAATATCAGCGGTCTGAGGGTGCGGTTGATGTTGGCGGTCCGCCCGTCGCGCAGTTGGGTCACACCGTAAGAGATGCCTTCATTGGTTTCCGCCACTTCGGTTTTACCCAGGGCTCGTTCGGCCCATTCCGCTGTCTCCACATCGTTGGCCCGGTAAATACAGTGAATGGCGCAGCCACCCGAAAGTGCTGCGGCCGTTCGGTCATCATAAATCTTCTCAAGGATAGGTTTCGACTGATAGCCGATGAGGCCGCAGCCACCGTATTTGGGCGCATGGGTGAGGGCTTTGGCGAGCGAGGGAACCGCCTGCATGGAGGTCAGTTCATCAACGGCATACCATATGCGCCGGTCGAGATTTTCGGGCAAGGACAAGATCGCCGAAACCGCTATGTCGACCCATAAACTAATCAGGGGACGCACTGTGTCAATGTGCGCCTCGTTGGTGGAAATAAACAGCCAGCTGTCATCATTTTCACCGGCAATCCACTGGCGGATTGAGAAGGGTGTGCCGCTGGTGCGCAAATAGTTGAAGGCTTTCAGGTAGGTTGCCAGATGGGACATGATCGAGGCTGAGGTTTTATCCTGACCGAAAGCACTGGTGGCTTCGGTGCCCGCCAGAAACTTTGCAACCTCGTTGGCATTTTGTTGCAGGCCCCAGAAGAGAAGATCGCTCAAATCCGGATTGTCGACCAGTGTGGCAATCTTGCGGGTGAGGGCGACATAAACGGTGCGGGCTGCTTTTGGCCAGAAGTCTTCTATGGACTTATCGTCTGGGATTAAGCTCACCGCCTGCTGTTCAAAATGGGCGGGCTCGTATGCATCATACCAGGGGCGCCATTCGGCAGATCGTTCATCCATCGGGTTGAGGATGGTGTCGATCCCCTCGCGGTAAAAAAGCCGCGTGAACAGACCGCCGTAATCATAGACAATAGCGCGCTGACCAGCGGCTCGGACTTCCTCAAGGATGGCGCTGATCTGGACAGACTTGCCGGTACGCGGTGCCCCGATCATGGCGATATTGGTTGGTTCCATCTCGGCAGGAAGCCGGATACCGCCCAGTGAAATCGTGCCGCGCCTGCCGACTTTCTTGAGCGCTCCCGCAAGATCACCGGTGGTCCCCAGCTGTGCGCCGCGCACATGAAAGTCGCGGCCTTGACGGCGACCATTCAGGTAAAAGAACAGGAGCACCAACAGAAGAATGAGCGAGCTCAAAGCTGAGCCCACTTTGACCCCAACCAGGCTCGCCCGGCCCGCCTTCAACCACACCTTCTTTGCCATGGTTGAGCGCAGATATTTGCCGGTGTAAAGCTTGTAGGTCTTGCCGTTTTTGTCGACAAAGTCGATAGCGCTTTCGGGGCCAAAAAAAGCGGCTTTAGTGCCTGCCGTGAACCAGCGTTGTATCACATAGCGGTCATGCTCGGACGTTTTGTTGTAGACTTGCCAGCCGGCGAGAAGCGCAACAATGATCAGCCCGGCGATAACGGTTTGCTTCAGGCTTTGCAGCATCATTTGCCATTCGTGGATCGTGGTTTGCGCACCGCGTATGAAGGTGGACAGGGGGGTGTTAAAGAAGTTCGCCATCACACGCCCCCGTCAAATTGCCTGCCTGCAGACGGGATGCGGGAGGCCAGATAGGCATCTGTGCGCTCCAGGAGAATGTCGGTTGTGTCCTTGTCGACACCTTCAGCGAGGAAACGGATCAGGACGAGGGCGCGGGTTACGTCTTCAAAATTGGCTTGAATGAGGGGCAGGAGATTGGTGTCAGCATTATCAATACCGTCGATGTAACGGTTGATAAGCGAGCGAGCAAGGGCTGACGGATTTGTATTCTGGGCTTCGGCGAGCGCGGTGAATTCGTCGCGGCACTCTGTGGTCACTTTGGTAGAGAGCGGCACTAACATGTTTATCCTTCTTTCGAAGGTCCATGCCGTTCTTTTCGAGCAGGATCATTAAAACACAACCATTGCCTGAGTTCAAATATTTTGTCCTCGGTATTCTGGATACTGTTCTTAGTGCATTGAAGTTACTGGATTCTTTTTTATTTCGGTATTCCAGGTGTGCCCGGTTTACTGAACATGGATTTTTGATGTTCCATAACTGCATGAAACATATAGATAAAAAAGAACGCAGTTTGTGCATCAGGTGTGTTCACTTTTTTCGCAGGCGGCTTGACGCTTGCGCTATCCTTGCACAACAGGGCGGTGTTCACACTATGTACATCTAATCTTCTATACCGTGTATTGCGCAAAACAGAGAAAGGAATAACCATGCCGCGCAATCGCACCCAAAGTCACATCACCGTCCTTGAAAAGTGCTGCAAACCGGACGCCGAGATGGTCGCCCGTAAAGAAGCGCTCACCAAATCGGTTGGGGCGCGGTTGGGTGCCAGGCTTAGGGACAATCTTGCGCAAAAAGATGCGGCCCCGCTCGCTGATTTTGTGGTCCCGTACGGGCTGGAAAAATCTATCTCTTTGCTCTCCCGGTAGGGCATATATGGGTGCTGGTCCAGACGTGAAAAAGCATATTGTCGAGGCTATTATTACCGACATTAACAAAGGCATCTTCAAGCCCGGAGACCAGCTATCCCAGCGCCGCCTTCACGCCCTTTATGGCTGCGGGCGCTGGGTGGCGATGAAGGTTCTCGAAGAACTTGAAGCAAGCGGCTGGCTCGACCTGGCGGAAGACGGCACCCGCACGGTTGCCGAGACCACAGCAGGTACGTTGATGCAGGCTGTGGAACTGCGGGCACTGCTTGAAGTTTATGCGGTCAAGAAGCTGGTTCCGATGATTACAGCGCCTTTTCTCAAACGTCTCCACACGCTCAATCACCAGATGTGGCAGGCCTGTCTCGACGGCCAATACGACGATGTGGCGCGATTCAACCGGGAGTTCCACCAATGTATGGTCGAGTCCGTGGACGAGGGGCCTTTGTCAAGGCAGTTGGGCCAGCTTTATCAGCTTAAAGGTTTCTATGACGTGGCTAATTTTAGCCAGGAAGAACAGGTTTTCAAATCATACGGGGAACATGCCGCCATCATTGATGCCTTGGAGACCGGCGATCTCACTCGCCTGTGCTATCTGGTCCGTCTTCATGTTATCGATAATGCTGAAGATTGGTTCGCCAATCCGTAATCTCAGTCGCTGGAAGCGGTGATAATCAGCACCGACATTGGCAGAAACACGATAGCGGCAATCAGCGCGATGATACGGGATAGGTCAAGCGCCAATCCCAAGCCCAGATAGCCGATAACCGATAGGGCGATATAGCCAAAACCATTGAGTAACAGTGCGCCCAATAGGATGAGCAAGGACTTGGTGCGGCTATATTGGCTCAGGCGCACCAACAGGGCGTCAAAGCCCGCGCGGGCAAGGGAGCGACCATAAACAATAGCGCCGATGACGATAGCAACCACACCGCCGATCACCGACCACTCAGCTGCCCGGACCGCAAACACAATCAAAATCCCGGCGACAAACAAAAGGCCGCCGCTTTTGATGCAGGTTTTAATCGATGTCAGGTAAAAGCGTTCCATCTGGCCACTATACAATATTATGGTTGAGGAGGCGATAGGGTGCCTTGCCTCTTGGGATTGATGCCCCGGCACCTGAGTGCCGAGGCGAGGGCTTTTATGCTGGATTTAGTCAGCCGGATTCCAGATCACGGCGAAGACATCAGGGTCATCCTGACCGGCGGCTTGCCCCAGATTTGCATAAAGCTTGCGCTGACCAAACTCAGGGGCAGCAAACGAGAGCGAAACCCCTTCTTTGCCGGACCGTTCACCTGTCCTGATCCAGCCTGCACCGATTTCAGCGCGGCCCGCAAACACGCGGTAGTCAGGTTGGGTGTCGTGGCTTTTGTCGCTGTTTGGCACAACTTCAATATCGGCCTCAATTGACAGGGTTTTGAGCTGGCCTTTGTAGCCGTTGCCCTGACGTTTCACATATCCAATAGCAGTCATCGTTCGTCTCCTTATTGTTGCCCGGAGGGCCAATCCCTCGCGGTAAGCCTGACCAATTACAGAGGGTTGCGGGCTGAACAGCGCCCTGAACGCCTTACGCAAAAAGGTAAAATTGTTCAGGGCGCTGCCTGACCCTGAGGCGAGATTATTTTGATGCGCGAGGAACCTCTTTAAAGGTGGGGAAAATAATCACGGCGACGGGTTTCGGCCCGTGTTCGTCAGTGATAGGTCATCAAGGCGGGGCAGAGGAAGTGGCGCTCAGGGCTAATATAAGATTGGATGAATAGACTGTTTTTGGGCCTGTGGGGCCTATCGAGGTAACTGCGACAAAGACAGGCCATAAGGTACAGTGTGCATGAAGGCCCACCTGTGATAAGCAAAACAAACGCCAACAACAATCGACCTTGGTACCGTCTATATTGTTGGGGTGCTGATGATTGCTGGCTGTTAAACGAGCGGTGCATGATATCGGCAGGAGGGTGTTACGGAAGCCAAAACTGCCCTCTAGTGACTTGTGGCCGATAGAGTGGTGGCGGGCATTTCTTCGGCGCGGTGTGGTCTTACCTTTAGCTGTATGGTTTGGATAAAGCTCTACGAACCATATCTGGTTCACGGGCTATCACTCTAAGATATGCTTTCGCTGCACCGTCCGGTTCTGCACGATTTTGTTCCCAGTCCCGTAACGTACCTATAGCTATATGAAACTGGGCTGCAAATTCACGCTGATTAAGCTTTAATGCTCTGCGGATAATTTTGGCTTGCGGCGTTCTTTTCATCCGTTTCAAATCACCATTACTCAATGGCATATTATCAAGATCACTTGTTTTGTTCATGGTAAAATCGCCGTTCGTTAGCTTCTGCTCTTCGAGCAGATATTATTCGATTTTTGTCGTTCCGTTCTGTATAGACAATGACGAGTAAAGTGACCGCTGCCATCCCAATAAGGATATAACGATCCTCGTTATAATTCTCCCTATCATCCATAAGTTCAATTGCAAACGGATCACTAAATACCGAAAGGGCTTGTTCAAAAGTAACGCCATGCTTTTCAGCATTTGACGTGGCTTTCTCATCATCCCATTCAAAGTCTTCACCTATCATGGTATACGGGATACCCGTATTTTGTCAAGAAATCCAGATCAAATTCCAGATTAAAAGCCACGTTAAAAGCCAGAGACATAGAAAACCTACCCACAAATGCTAAGGGCAGGCTACTTCAAAACCTCATCATTGTTGAGCATTCGCCCGCCGCCTATGTCGAAAAGATACAATGAGGCGATTTTTTGGACCGCCTCACACGACTTTTTGCTCATTTGCTTTTAAAATATCCCTTCACATGCTCCCAGCCCTCTTGGATGCCGATACCACCGTTTTTGGTGTAGCTTTTAAACGGAAACTGCAGGAAACGCGGCATCCACGGGCTGACCTGTTTGCGGCCCTGACGGCCTTCAAGGAAATCCCCGATGATCGCTTTTTGCGCTTTGGCAGTTGACGAGACATTGCCGTCTGCTGCGGCCTTGCCACCAACCTCGCGCAAGATCGCATTGACAGTTGCTTTCTCGCGGATCAGGTCAAAGAAGGTTTGCTCGGGCTTCCAGTATTTGCTCATCTCGACGGAGAGGTGATTACCGATGGCTTCGACCATCGGCGTGTCGGCAGCGAGGGTTTCCGCCATGGCGAAGGCCATGATCTTCATTACTGCAGCGTCAGAGAGCGTCAGCAAGTGTGCAAGGATTTGGGTGGTGGCAACGGCATCTGGCGTGCGGCTGATCAACGTGTGCTGGTGTTCGGGCAGTTTCGCCGCTTTCAGGACGGCCTTGCGCTGGACGGCAAACACCTTGCGTGCGGCGGCATTTTTCAGAGAAGCGGCGATGGCACCATTTTTCGGGCGGGGTGCATCGGCCTCGGTGCGCCATTTGTCGGTGCCGATGATCATATGGGCCACCGTGACCCTGAGCGCCAGTTTGGGCGCGGCGGCCAGTTCGACTTGCACGGCGGCGTGTCTGTGCAGGGCAAGATAATTTTGCATCACTTGGCTTATCTCGGGCCGCAGGGTTTTCGCTGCAACGCCGCCGTCCATGGTCGCTTTGGCTCTGAGCCGGGCCTTGGCTTCCTTCTCGGTGATATAACCTTCATAGGCTTTGACTGCACCCGACTGCGCCACAGCAATATAGACATGGCCGCCGTCTTGCTTGCTGGTCGCCACATGCTCCCAGTCAAAGAAGCTTTTGCCCAGATCCAAGACATGCACTTCTTGCCAGCCATTTTTCTTATATCTGGCACTCAGTGCAGCAATGGCCTCATTTTGCAGCGCCCAGAACTGGTCCGTGTCGGAGAAATATTCATCGTCGCCGAACAGGTTGCTGACCCGCGTTCCTTGGTATTTGTTGAGGTCAAAGAGCGCGACGCCCACCTCAATTTCCTTGCCGCCAAAGAGCCAGCTTTTCAGCCGCATTCCTGTTGGAGTAAAGGCGTCTTTGTCGTTAAAAATCTTGATCCAGTCCCGTTGCTGTTTGGGTGTCGCCATGGTCAGGGATTTGATGCTTTCATTGTCGATTTTCTCAAGCCTGTAGGCCCTCCGTATGGCTGGAATGAGACTGCCGAGCGCAAGGCGGCGTTTGACGGTGAGCTCGGTGATGCCGAAGGTGTCAGCTATGGCATCGAGTGTCCGGCCTTGCTTTTTGAGCGCCGCGAAGGCTTCATATTGGGTCATGGGGTCCGGATCGAGCCGCGAGCAGTTTTCCAGAATGGAAATCTCCAGTGCGGCGGCATCATCGCCGCTTTCCATCACCGCGCAGGGCAGGGGCTCGATCCCGCCGGCTTCTTCGGCGATAATCTTGGCAGCGGTCATCCGGCGCTCACCGGCCACTACCTCATAGCTTTCGGGATCGGCGCTTGCGCGCACAATCAGGGGTATGATCACCCCGCGTGCGCGGATGCTGGGCAGGATGTCGCTGACATCGGGGGTTTTGCCGGTGTGGCGCATGTTAACGGCGCAGGGTGTGAGCTGTTCCAGTTTGATATGTTGTAGGTGCATGGTGTCTCTCCTTTAGGTGTTTTGGTGGGTGTTTGGGGTGGCCCCGCCTTTTTGCTCGACCGGGAAGGCGGGGCCGATTTCGCCGGAGCGGCGAAGCCTTCAGGGGTGTCCGCCCTTTGAGCGTTTTTCGCGTTCGAGCGCGGCTTGGGCTTGCGCCAATGTTTGCGCATCGAAGGTAATGGCCCCATGGATGCGGGCCGCGTGGGCGTAAACCGAGATCGGATAGCTGGCGGTGAAATGGATGTCGCGCTCGATACCGAGCCTGCCGCCAGCGACCCGGATGCTCTCAAGCTCGCTCACGCTCACATAACCAAGTTCGGGCATGCCCAGACCCAGATCACACAGGCCAAAGAGAATGTCGCGGTTGTGGGCCACCATCTCGGTGACCAGCCAAGTGGCAGGGCCGGTCGGGTCGAAGAATTTGATCACCGGGGCCGGGTCATGCGCGGCTCTGTTGGTTTGGTCTTCGCCCAACCGTTCGCCTTTGCGCCAATTGGCGACCAATCGGGCCTCCAGTTCTTGGGGTATGAGTTTCATCGGCTATTCCTTATGGTTAAAAAAGTGCCAACTGGTTTCTGGCGTCTCGGTCAAAGAGGCCAAGGTTGAGCGGCTTTTGCTGGCGGCGCGCCCTGAGAGGACCACTGGCCAGAGCTTCCAGACGCTGCCGCTGCGAGATCGGCTTGACCATGGGCATGAGCGCTTGCTCGCCCTGATCGGTTTGTTCGTAAGTCATGGTGTTTTTCATGGCTTGCTTGCTCATGCTGCCCCACTCTCTGCCTCTCTCTCTGGGCCGCTTTCTGGGTCGTTTTTCGGGCCAGCCTCACCGTGAAACGCAAGGATATAATCGGCGGCTTTGGAGGCTTTGCTGGCGGCGCGAAAAATGGCTTTGTCGTCTGCGCGCAGGACCTGAAGCCACGCGCCGATATAATCGGCGTGGCGCACGGTTGGGACAATGCCGAGGGTCGCGCAGACAAAGGCGCTGGTCATTTCGGCAACCAGTTCTTCGCGGGCGTAGAGTTTGCTGCCTTTGCTGGTCTCCATAGGTCGGTCAAGCCGGTGCCTGGCGCCGGTCCAGTGGCCCAATTCGTGAAAACAGGTGCGGTAATAGTCGATTTGGGCATGGAAAAGTGGCTGCGGCGGCACTTGGATATAGTCTTCGCCCGGTACGTAATATGCGCGGTTGCCGCCAATCCTGAAATCTGCGGCGGTTGCCTTGATCAGCTTTTCAGCGATCGGCAGTTGCTCGCATTGGGGCAGGTCGGGCGCTTGGGCGTAGAGACCGCGGGGCAGATGGTCGCATTGATCGATATTGAAAACCCGGTAGCGCTTCAGAAACGGGATGCGCTGTGGGTCGCGGTTTTCTTCCCTTGCGGCTTTGCGCTCGCCTTTGGGGGTGAAGCTGTCGGCATAGACAATGGGTGTTGATGTCTCGCCCTTGCGCACATTGCCGCCGAGCGTTTGGGCTTGCTTGTAGGTGAGCCAGCTTTGTACCGCGAAATCGCGCTCCAGCACCTGACCCCAAAGCAGCAAGATATTGATACCGCTA
>Ga0316204_10001627_pt1 | contig 58348 bp, 65 predicted proteins | sample 6monrhotite_MG_2_FD_205661 | JGI IMG/M metagenome (GOLD analysis project Ga0316204, IMG submission 205661) | Microbial mat bacterial communities from mineral coupon in-situ incubated in ocean water Damariscotta River, Maine, United States -... | ecosystem: Environmental > Aquatic > Marine >...
CCTGTTGCAGAAAGTCATTCTAAACCGCTTGGCTTTACAGATGCTGCCAAGGCATATGCAACAGATCCAAAGCAACGCCAGGTAATGAATAAAAGTATTCAATTGGCAGCCGGTGATGTATGGAAGAAGGCAGCTTGGGGGGGTGGTGCCACCGCATTGGCCGCAGCATTTATGGATAGCAACCCTTTAACTGTTGGCGTGTTTCTTGTGGCAGTTGGTACGGCAGTAGCGGGTATGGGGGCTAGGTTGATGGCTGGTGATAAGTCACATCAAGAGTCTCTTAAGACCGAGGTTAATAATGATATTACGCGTCGAGATGATGCATGGAAGCGTTAATAATTCGTTGTTAACTTTTTATACTCTAAAGATGTAAGAGTGTGTTTTTATTATGCACCCTGTTACTTTTTTACACATATCAGAAAAGTAAATTTGGTTAATTATGTGAGTAAAGGTAAGAAAGGGCTACCTTTTTGCCTAAAAAACGCTTAAAATGAATTTGTATCATTGTTAGCAATGTGTAGGTTGTATATGGAGGAGAAATTGTCACCAGAACAGAGGCAAACGCCGGAATCAGCTCTGCCGTCTCAGGCGGAAATTGAGGCTGCTGATGAGGCGTTGGATATACTGGTGCTGACGCAGGGGACATTGGCTGATGATGCTCCGTTCTGGGCGTATGTTGCAATTCCTCCTAGTCGCTATCTAGCTTTTCAGGAAGCAGAACGTCATGGTAATTATGATCTTTCTGAATTTGGTCGGATACTTGAATATGGTAAAGGCGAGCAGCAACCTCCAGAGTCTGTACGCAAATATATGGAAGAAAGCTATGGTGCAAACCATAATTTTGAACAGAATGTACAAAATACTGTGCGTGATGTTCAAAAGGATATATCACTAAAAAAGCGTATCTTTGAAAAATTCGGTATAGCAAGTAAAGATTAAGTTATGCATTGCGGCATGGTATATGCTGTTTATCTCTCAAGTTTCTAACATGATAGTTTTGTTTATAGCTTATGTCTTAAGTTATGGACTAAAGCTGTCTAGTGTATAATTTTTCTATTTGGATGTTGTATCTGTAGGCCAAGTCTGGTCGATGTATCTTATATATTCCTGCCACAAACTACTTGTTGCCTTGAGTAAGGTAGCAAGAAAATATTATGGTTTTTATTTATAGGTCTTGAAAGTTAAAAAACCTTTCTTATATAGGTAACCGAAGTGCTGTTTATCGGTTTATCGGTTTGAGCAGTGCCGGAAAATATTAGAAATTAATGTAACAGACTCCATATATTAAAGAGGATGAAATTATGAAAATTACTCCATTGCATGACCGTGTATTAGTACGTCGTATTGAAGAAGAAGAAAAAACTGCTGGTGGAATCATTATTCCAGATTCAGCAAAAGAAAAGCCAACCCGTGGCGAAATTGTTGCCGTTGGTGATGGTGCGCGTGATGAAAAAGGAAATGTTATTCCTTTAGCTGTTAAGGCTGGTGATCAAGTGTTGTTTGCTAAATGGGGCGGCACAGAAGTTAAGCTTGATGGCTCTGAGTTAGTTATCATGAAAGAATCTGATATTCTTGGCATCATTGCTGCGTAAGTAATTGTTTTTTAACGATATTATAAAAATTAAGGATTATAACTATGGCTAAACAAATCGAATTTGGTGCAAAAGCACGCGAGAAAGTATTAGAAGGCGTTGATATTTTAGCAAATGCTGTAAAAGTAACGCTTGGGCCTAAAGGTCGTAACGTAGTGTTAGACAAATCTTATGGTGCACCGCGCATCACGAAAGATGGTGTTACTGTGGCTAAAGATATTGAACTGGAAGATAAATTCCAGAATATGGGTGCGCAAATGATGCGTGAAGTTGCATCAAAGCAAAATGATATTGCGGGTGATGGTACAACTACTGCAACTGTGCTTGCTCAAGCGATTGTACGTGAAGGTGCAAAAATGGTTGCTGCTGGTTCTAATCCAATGGATCTTAAGCGTGGTATTGATTTGGCGGTTGAAGCAGTTGTTGCTGAAATTAAAAATAAATCAAAAACTATCAGCGGTAAAACAGAAGTAGCACAAGTTGGAACAATTTCAGCTAATGGTGACGTAGAAATCGGTGAGAAACTAGCCGAAGCTATGGAACGCGTAGGTGATGAAGGTGTTATCACTGTAGAAGAAGGTAAGAGCCTTGATTTTGAACTGGATGTTGTTGAAGGTATGCAGTTTGATCGTGGTTATTTGTCACCTTATTTTGTAACTAATGCTGAAAAGATGACTGCTGAGCTTGAAAGCCCGCACATCCTTCTTTTTGAAAAGAAACTTTCTGGTCTACAGCCAATCCTTCCGTTATTAGAGGCTGTTGTTCAGTCAGGTCGTCCTTTGCTTATTATTGCTGAAGACGTTGAAGGCGAAGCATTGGCAACATTGGTAGTTAATCGCCTACGTGGCGGATTGAAAGTTGCTGCTGTGAAGGCGCCAGGGTTTGGTGATCGTCGTAAGGCAATGTTGGATGATCTTGCTGTGTTAACTGGTGGGCGTGTTATCAGTGAAGATCTAGGCGAAAAGCTAGAAAACATCACATTGGACGATCTTGGTACTGCGAAGAAAGTTGCAATCACTAAAGACGAAACAATCATTGTTGATGGTATTGGTGAAAAAGCTGCTATTGATGCGCGTGCTGATCAGATTCGTGCTGAAATTGAGAATAGTTCTTCAGATTATGATAAAGAGAAACTGCAAGAGCGTTTAGCAAAGCTTGCTGGTGGTGTGGCTGTTCTTAAAGTTGGCGGCACAACTGAAGTGGAAGTTAAAGAGCGTCGCGATCGTGTTGATGATGCACTTAATGCAACGCGTGCTGCTGTTGATGAAGGTATCGTGTTAGGTGGTGGTGCAACGCTTCTTAAGGCTGCTTCAGTGCTTGATAACTTGGATGCAATTAATGATGATCAGCGTGCAGGCATCAATATTGTACGTCGTGCATTGGATGCTCCAGTGCGTCAGATTGCTAACAACGCCGGTGAAGATGGTGCCGTTGTTGCTGGAAAGCTTAAAGAATCAGCAAAAGAAAATCAAATATTCGATGCTCAAACATTGACATATGTTGACGCTTTCGAAGCTGGTATTATTGATCCTGCTAAAGTGGTTCGTGCGGCGTTACAGGATGCTGCATCAATTGCAGGCTTGTTGATCACAACAGAGGCTTTAGTAGCAGACTTACCTAGTGATGATGCGGCGGCTGGTGGTGCTCCAGATATGGGCGGCATGGGCGGCATGGGTGGTATGGGCGGCATGGGCTTCTAGTCTGTAGTTTCGTACATAACATCATTACGTTTTAAGAAGTATGAGGGTTGGAGGATTATGTGTCTTCTAACCCTCTATTTTTTAAGGGGTTGTTAAGTATTTCTTAATGTATTGATGCTATACTGGTCATATTAAATACACTCTGAAAAGAGGAGGGGAATATGACAGTTAAGCCGCAAAATATGAATAGTAAAGGAGGGGTCATTTGTGGTGCGGCCTTGCCGGAAGATTCTTTTGAATTGCCACATGATTCTGTAGTTAAGGATAGTTCTGATTTAAAGCCTACGCCTTCAGCAGCAAGGGATGGAATGATCCCTAGGGGTGTTAGTTTTGTATAACGCGTTCTTATGTTTCCTATATTAAGCTTTTCTTAAACTTTTTTTGCTAATGTGAATGCAGGGGCAACAAACATAACGGAATACATCATGGCAACACCACCAAAAATGAATATTAACGGCAGACTTGCCAACGCGCGACTTTCTGATACGTCTCAGGAAGCGCTGAATCAGGTCGTTAGCAGTTTGCATAACAATCTGAAAGATCCAGAAGAAGTGAGCCAGAAGGATATTGCTGATGCTAAATCTCAGCTTCAAGGTTCAGTTAAAGACGATTATGTGCGTCATGAAAAAGATAAGGGAAATCGTGCCATCACTGACCCTGATGGGGTTGCAGGTGCGGTCACAAATACTGTGATGGAAGATGCGCAGGGCGTGGTAATACGTCATGCACAAAAACACGGCATTACTCCGGCACAAGGTTCCTGGGCACATGCCGCCAATAAATCCGGCGGATCCGGTGGTGTCGGCCGCTAAATCATTACTGGTAATCACTCCACATACACAATTGGATCGCTGAGTCCATTTTCTTCAAAACCCTTTTTCCGCAATAGGCAAGAGTCGCAATGGCCACAGGCGTGCCCTTCCATGTTAGGGTCGTAACAGCTGGTCGTTAGCCCATAATCTATGCCTAGCTCAATTCCTTTTGCAATAATATCTGCTTTAGACAAGTGTAACAAAGGGGTATGAATTTTTAGTTTCTGGCTGCCATCAGCGCAGGCGGCAATAGCTAGATTTGCCATGTTTTCATAAGCATTTATAAATTCAGGTCTGCAATCAGGATAACCACTATAATCAAGAGCATTAACCCCTATAAATAGGTCAAAAGCGCCAATGGTTTCAGCGTAAGCAAGGGCATAAGAGAGAAAAATTGTATTACGTGCCGGTACATATGTTACTGGTATGTCGGGTCCAATATCAGCAACAGTATTGTGTTTTGGTACGTCAATATTAGCTGTTAATGCGGATCCTCCGAACAGTCTTAGGTCAATTTCAACTATTTTATGCTCTACTACATTGTATTTTTTAGCTATAGTAACTGCGCAAGATAGCTCATGGTGATGGCGTTGGCCGTACTGTACGGATAATGCGTACATATCATAATCCTGTGCCTGAGCAATGGCCAGTACAGTTGCGGAATCTAATCCGCCGCTAAGGAGAATAACGCCTTTTTTGTTTTTAGGCATGTGAACCTCTTTGTATAATATTGAAATGTAATTTTATGCTATATTATTGTTTTACCCAACGAAAAAATTATATGTATCTTTTATAAGGTGCTATTTTTAACCTTTTGGTAACGGTTTTTTGTTATGTTGTAACCATGAAGAAATGGGCAAAAAATATAGCAGCTTCTGTCATGGGCATCTCCTCACTAATGTTTAGTAGAAGCATCGGTGATAGCAGTGATACGCCTGAAGTAAAGTCTGGCGATAAAGATGCTTTTAGCGTTCCTCAGAATCCTCCGCGTGATTCAGAAATAAAAGATGCATTGCCAGCGCGTGAGCCGGAGCGCACGCCAACAGATCAAACATTGTCAGAAAGCATGTTAGATCAACTCATTAAGTTTAATGTAGATGAGTTTTCTATAGACCTTGAGAGGCGTGCGCCTACTCAAGAAAGGGATTTGTTAAATCCGGATCGTATTAGAGATGCTATTAATAAAACAATTGATTCTGATCCGAGTGGGGATATTCTTAAAACAAATCCATTAAATGTTACTCTTCCTTTAGGGGCGGATTCTGCTCCAAAAACAGAATCTGATGACCTCAAAAATGCGGCTAATTTATTGCCAACTATTCCTCCCGCCGCTCCTATTGATGGTATTGATACCTGCACATTCAAGGGGCTTAATGATGATAAATTAAAGGTAGAGGATGGGGAGTTATCAACAGAATCAATGACTCTAAGTAACCTCAATAAGGCAGATGGAAGTCAGTATGTTGATGGTGGTTGGACTAGTAGTTTGGATGTCTCGTGTTCAACAGCATTGTCATCAAAGCAGCAATTGGGAGTATCTATTACGCATGATACTTATACATCGCATGCGGATGTTACAACAGGGGTGGCTTCAGAGAGTGAGAGGCCAATGGGAGGAATATTTTCATTGTCATTTGGTGGAAAAGATCAAAGAACGTTTCAAATATCCCCAAGAAGCAAATTGTCAATTCATCAGTATGTCCAAGGCTCTGTGGGATATGTAGAGCAAAACTGGACACAGAAGATCCAAAACACCTTTCATAGTGCATTGGGGTTTGATCAGCGCGATTATAGTGTGAATCCTATGAAAAAGGGATTAACTGGAGATGCTAGCTATGGGGTTGCTACCAGTTGGAGTGCTCGCAGTGGTGACTTGAGTGCATCGTTGACGGCTCTTGGTGGTACTACTTACGGTGACTATAGAGGGGTTGTTGTTGGTGGGCGGTTGGAATTTGGAGTGGCGCGTAAAAATGTATTTGATCCAGGTTTGCCATTTAAAAGTGAGGCATCGCCAATGCCTTTTCCTTCCCCGATAGCAAGGAAGGGTGATTGGAGGATTGGTTTAGAAGTAGGGCAACATATGATAGATCAGGATCATCGTTATGGCGATGCTCCTTTTAAGCAAAATCTTTCATATAGTACATTCTTTACAAGTAAGCAGATTAGCTCGGCAACTTCACTATTTTCGGGTATTAGTATTTCTGAGAACTCTGCGCCAACCGGACCTAATTATACTGGTCAGTTTATTATGGGTTTGGATTTGCATTTTAGTAGCAAAAAACCAGAAGGTAAGGGGCGATAAGGTGTTCTTTTAACTACTTTTAAGTGAAAAAATCACTCGCCTCTCTCAACTAGATATTCCATTGACCTAATGTATGTTTTCTGCATATAATGAGTGCGTTGGGATTTTTTTGGGTTGTAGGGGCCCGTATCTAGTGCTAGATGTTTTTTTTAGTATTAGAAATATCTAAATTTATTTCCTGCAAGTTAAATCCCTTTATGTCGAGCACTTTTGGGAGGGATAGCTTTGGCTTTATACGGTAACGCAAGTCTTACAGGTAATGAACGCTTCTTTAATGAAGATGATATTATCGTTTCAAAAACAGATCTAAAAGGTAAAATAACCTATGTAAATAGGACCTTTTTAGAGGTAGCCGGTATGGTAGAAAAGGATGCTATTGGGCATCCTCATAATATTATCCGTCACCCTGAAATGCCTCGCTGTGTTTTTAAACTACTCTGGGATACTATTTCTGGTGGAGATGAGATTTTCGCCTATGTAAATAACCGTGCGGTTTGCGGTGATAATTACTGGGTATTTGCCCATGTAACTCCTAGCAAAAATGCAGGTGGTAATATTGTTGGATATCATTCTAACAGGCGGGTGCCAAACAGGAAGGTAGTAACAGATACAATCGTGCCATTATATAATGAATTATTTCAGTTAGAGAAATCTCACTCTTCTCCTAAAGAGGGAATTGCTGCGTCATATGCAGCTGTTGAATCTCTACTAAAAGAAAAAAAGATGGGCTTTAACGAGTTTATGTTTTCTTTAGGTGTTTAAGGTTATTAAAAATATAGAGCAATGGGACGGGTGATATGTCTGTAGGAAGTGGAAAGAAAGATCAAATTGCAAATGCTTTAAAGATTGTGAAGCAAATATCGGCGGGTGATTTTGAGTCGCGTATTCTTAATATCCAAACCAAAGGGGATTTAGGAGAATTATTTCATACAATAAATGATATGATAGATCGCTTTGATGCCTATGTTAGAGAATCTCAAGCATGTATGTCATATATTAGTAATAATCAGTATTATCGTAAAATTATTGAAACTAGTATGAATGGTGTTTTCTTAACTGCAAGTGAGACAACCAATGCGGCGCTTGATGCTATGCAAGAGAAAGTGTCTACATTTGAAGAAATAACAGATTCCTTTGAAAGCACCTCCGGAGAGGTGGTCGGTGTAGTAGGTAAGTCATCCGAAGCACTAAAGCAGTCAGCAGCTTCCTTAATTGCAATTGCAGATGATACTACTGGAAAAGCTTCATCCGTAACGGTCTCTTCTGAGGAGGTGACCGCAAGTGTGCAAACAGTAGCTGCTGCATCTGAGGAGTTAACCGCATCTATTAATGATATTAGTCAGCAAATTTGTTCAACAGCAACTACATTTACAGAAGCGTCGGCTGTTTCAAAAGAGGTGATGGGGCAAGTTAATGAATTGCAAAAAGCGGGTGCGCAGATTAGTAGTGTGGTTGACCTGATTCAAAACATTGCCGCACAAACAAATCTACTTGCACTTAATGCAACAATTGAAGCCGCCCGTGCCGGTGAAGCTGGTAAGGGGTTTGCTGTTGTTGCAAGCGAAGTAAAAAGTTTGGCGCAGGAAACGTCAAAGGCCACGGAAGAAATTTCAGGTTATGTACAGAATATTCAAATGGCGATGAAGAATACTACGCGTGGTATTGAGTCTGTTGCTGATAAAGTAGAAGAGATTCATGCCGCTAATACCTCAATTTCTTCAGCGGTTGAAGAGCAGAGTGCGGCAACTTCTGAAATTGCTCGAAATATTGAGCATGCTGCTTCGGGTACAAAAAATGTGAGTGAAAACATTGTTGAGGTATCTTCATCAGCTTCAAAAACCGGTGAATCAGCTTCTGAGGTAAATAGTGCATCAGAGAATTTATCCAAAAGTGGTGAAGAACTGCGCCAAGTGATTGGTGACTTCCTTGTGAAGGCGCGTGCCATTATATAATGCAGAGCTCATAGTGGTTATTTAAGTGCATTAATAATTAGGGGTCGTATAGGTTTCTATACGGCCTCTTTCTTATACGAAATGGTAGGGCAAACGAAAAGCGCAGAGTCTTCTTATTGGTTGTTAGCTTTGTTTTCTGATATCGGCTGTTGATGATTGTGAGCTATCTACAAGAAGTTCTTCGGGTACATCTTCTTTCTGAATGATGTCATGCCCAAGCGAGCTTTCAAGGAAATAGTTTAGCTCAGCACCAAAAATATAAATTACACCTGCTAGATAGAAGAAAATAAGAGTAGCAATAATCCCTCCAAGTGATCCGTAAATAAGATTGACTTGATCAAAATTCTGTAACCACCCAGTAAATAAATCCACCATTACCAACCACCCAAGAAGCACTATCAATGTTCCGGGAAGAACAGCTATAAATTTCTGCTTGATGTTTGGTAGAACGTAATAGCTAATAGCAACAACTAGAAGCAACATTCCTGCAGATAAGCCATAGCGCGCATATCCCCATACAGGCTGCCAATCTTCTTTATGCATTGGAAAAATTGTTATAAACCATTCCTGTGCCCATAAATTATCCCATATAACGGGTACAAAAACTAACATCATCATTGCCATGAAGACACCAAGAGTTAGCACAAAAAATTGTCCGATGCTTAGAAGTCTCCGCCAAATATAGGCCGGAGGTGTTTGTACGCGGTAAGCTCGGTTAAGTATTGTTCGTATTCCTTCTACAGGGCTTGATGCGGTCCAGATGACACCAATGATTGCTGCAGTCAGTAGGCCTTGGGGTGGGCCATTGAGGATCTCGTCAATGCGAGGATGCAATGCGGATGCTACATGTTCTGGCAGAATAGCAATTAGGTCATTTATAAATTGCGCTCCGGCATCTCCTTGTCCTAAAAGTCCGGCTAAGGCAGTAAAAAAAATCAAAAAAGAAAATAAGGCTAACATTGCAAGAAAGGCTAAGTAGCCAGCATGCTCAATACCATCATGGTGCACGGTCCAATAGCCGGCATCATAAAAGCATTTTCCAATTCTTTTGAATTTTAGTTTCATAGGCGATATTCATACTTCTTTTCATATGTAGAGGCTAATAAAAAAATAGCAAAAAATAATTAAGGAGCTGATATTAATAAAATATAAATATTTTTACGATAAGTTACATATATTCAAGTGGTGAGTAAGGTTAATTGGTTAGAAGCTTTCTTAACAAAGATATAGGGATATTATGAGTGAATCTAAAAATAATCATTCGGTAGAATCAGCAGAAAAAATTCAAAATCTATCCCGAGCTGTTCGTACAATTAATCAAGTTGGTTATTACAAAACTAATCCGCTTCCTGGTACATCTGAAGGAGAAAGCAAGGGAACGACTCAGCTTTTTAACAAGGATGGAACAACGCAAACAGTACAGACTATTCGTGCATCATTTTCCCCTGATACTGTAGAAAAACATGGTGTAGAAAAGTTAGGAAAGCTACTACAGGACGTTTTTGATACGCCACATAAGCCTGAGGTAACTATGCAAAAGCATGATGGTACGGAAGTAGATATTCATGTTCCTGTATCGCCTGAAAATTTACAGGGTGATATTGCAAAGGTAGCAAAATCAATTGCAGAGGTAAAAGAGGCTAAGGCTGATTCAACACATGTAGAGAAAGTTGATTGGAAGGCTGCTATTCGCCGCCAGCAGAAAGTTGCTGAGAAGGGTGGATCAGATTTAGCCCGTTAAAGATGATAAGTGAAATATTGATAATAAATCAGATGTAAGAACAGTAAATAATTCCTGTATACGTAACATATACTAAGACATTAGCTATATTTATACAGCTTTCTATTGACGAAACGGTGGCTTTGCTATAGCCCGTTATAGCGCATTATATATATAGAATATCAATTATAATTTCTTGCGTTTGTAACGTATGAATAATTTTGTATGTTATTAACATATAGCAGACCGTAAAAGAGCAAAAGAAAGGACTATATTATGGCTTCTCGAGACACTATCACTCAAGATGATTATTCCGTTACGACAGGGCCTTTTCCTGCTTCCCAGAAAATATATATTAATGGATCTCTGCATAATGATATTCGTGTGGCAATGCGCGAAATATCTTTAGAGCCATCAGCTAACGAAAAACCGTTGCGAGTGTATGACTCTTCAGGACCTTATAGCGATAGCAATGCAGATATTGATATATGCAAGGGGCTATCTAAATTGCGTGAAGAGTGGGTTTCTGCCCGCAATGATGTGGAGTCCTATCAGGGGCGTGAAGTAAAGCCAGAGGATAATGGCCTTAAGAACGAGGCTGCGACCTTAGAGTTTCCTCATGTTAATGCTACTCCGTTACGTTCTAAATCGGGGCAAAATGTTACGCAAATGCACTATGCTAAGCAGGGTATTGTAACGCCAGAAATGGAATATGTCGCTATTAGAGAGAATATGGGACTTGCAGAGGCTCTTCCCCAGAATTCACAAGGTGGTAATGCAATGGGGGCACGCATCCCTAAGGTAATAACAGCGGAATTTGTGCGTGATGAGATTGCTGCGGGTCGCGCCATTATACCATCCAATATTAACCACCCTGAAGCAGAACCGATGATTATTGGTCGTAATTTCTCTGTTAAGATTAATGCGAATATTGGTAATAGTGCGGTGACATCTTCCATTGGTGAAGAAGTCGACAAGATGGTTTGGGCAACGCGTTGGGGTGCCGATACATTAATGGATCTTTCTACGGGCAATAATATTCATAATACACGCGAATGGATTATTAGGAACTGTCCGGTTCCAGTAGGAACGGTTCCTATCTACCAAGCATTAGAAAAAGTAAACGGTGTTGCTGAAGATTTAACATGGGAAGTGTTCCGCGACACACTGATTGAGCAATGTGAACAAGGTGTAGATTATTTTACTATTCATGCTGGAGTGCGTCTTCCCTTTATCCATCTAACAGAAAAGCGCACGACGGGTATTGTTAGTCGTGGTGGGTCAATTATGGCCAAATGGTGCATAGCGCATCATGAAGAAAGCTTTCTTTATACTCATTTTGAAGATATATGCGAGATCATGAAGGCATATGATGTTGCTTTTTCACTGGGGGATGGCTTGCGTCCTGGTTCAATTGCTGACGCCAATGATGAGGCGCAGTTTGCCGAATTACGCACTTTGGGCGAACTTACCAAAATCGCGTGGGAGCATGATTGTCAGGTGATGATTGAAGGCCCTGGTCATGTGCCAATGCATCTTATTCAAGAAAATATGGATGAGCAAATTAAGCATTGTTATGAAGCGCCTTTTTATACGTTGGGGCCGCTTACCACAGACATAGCTCCTGGTTATGATCATATTACATCAGCTATTGGTGCCGCTCAAATTGGCTGGTATGGTTGTGCAATGCTTTGTTATGTTACGCCTAAAGAACATTTAGGTCTTCCGGACCGTGATGATGTGAAAGTGGGTGTAATCACCTATAAATTAGCAGCTCACGCGGCGGATCTTGCCAAGGGGCTTCCAGGTGCGCAAATGAGAGATGATGCTTTGTCACGTGCTCGTTTTGAATTTCGCTGGCGTGATCAGTTCAATTTGAGTCTAGATCCTGAAACAGCAGAGAAATTTCATGACCAAACTCTTCCTGCTGCAGGGGCTAAGGTAGCGCATTTCTGCTCCATGTGCGGCCCGAAATTTTGTTCGATGAAAATTACACAAGATGTGCGTGATTATTCAAAGAAGTTACGAGAACAAGAGGGGGGAATGCAAGAAATGAGTCAGAAATTTAAAGATAGCGGTAGTGAATTATATCAGTCCGTTGCTGCTGACGGTAAAGAGAAGGATGTTGCATAATAAAAACTCTTGTTTTTTATTGGCAATGTGTTAGAAGTGCGGGTTCGAAACCCCTAATTTTCTGAAGATGAGAAAGATATGGCACGCGTTACCGTTGAAGATTGTATTGAAAAAGTTCATGATCGTTTTGAGTTAGTTGCTCTAGCAAGTCAACGAGCAAAGAATCTCGCAACGGGTGATCAGATAACTATTGCTAATCCAAGTGGTGAGAAAAATACAGTAGTATCTTTGCGTGAAATTGCCGCAGGATCATTGGAAGTTACAGACTTGCGTGAAAATCTTGTACGCTCTTTTCAACATGAACGTATGGATGATGATCTGCCTCAAGATGGTGGTATCGGTGAAACTGCCGGTTCAGGACAGTTGATTGAGGACATTATTGGCGATGAAATGGAAGATGCTGAAGGCACTGCATTAGAAGCCGCTGCAGAAAGTGCAGAAGATGATGGAAATATCTGCTTTGCAGAAGATAATCTTGATGTTGATGATTAACCGGAGACGGTAAAGGGGGCGTGAAAGCTCAATGCCCAAACAACCGACCCCTCATGACGCCTCGGCGATTCCAAAAGAAGAAGGCCTACTCCTTCCTGATGAAGGTAAGCAGTTGCTTGCATCTGTTCAATGGTGTGAAACTAGAGAATGCCAAGATGTATTACGGAAAGCGATTGATTTTGCCGTACGTTATCATGGTAGCCAAAAGCGTCAATCAGGCGACCCATATTATTCCCACCCAATTGCTGTAGCACAAATACTTGCAGATATGGGAATGGATTACCGTACTGTTGTAACTGGCCTATTACATGATACCGTTGAAGATACGGAAGCTACTTTAGAGCAGTTAGAAGAATTGTTCGGAGAAGACGTGCGGCAATTGGTTGATGGCGTTACAAAACTTACTAAAATTGAATTTAAGTCGGCCGATCATAAGCAGGCAGAAAATTTTCGTAAATTTATGTTAGCTATATCACAGGACCTTCGGGTGCTTTTGGTAAAATTGGCTGACCGACTGCACAATATGCGGACATTGTACCATATTGCAAAGCCTGAAAAACGTCAGAGAATTGCGCATGAAACACTAGAAATTTATGCAACCTTGGCTGAACGCATAGGTATGCAAAAGATAAAATCAGAATTACAGGATATAGCTTTTAAAGAGTTAAACTATGATGGTTATAACTCTATTGTAGCGCGGCTACAATATTTGCACGAATCTAATCCAGAGATGATTGAACGTACGGTTCTTTTTCTTGAGAATCTATTACAGGAAGCTGGCATTAAGGCTGAGGTAAGTGGCCGCTTAAAAATGCCTTATTCTATATGGTGTAAGATGCAGCGCCGTAATGTGGATTTTGAACACTTGTCGGATATTGTCGCATTTCGTATTGTTGTAGATGCTATTCCGCAATGCTACTCTGCACTGGGGGTGGTTCATGAAAAATTTCATATGATTCCTGAAAATTTTAAGGACTACATAAGTACAGCTAAGAATAATGGTTATCAATCGATTCATTCTGTAGTGATGGGGCCTGAACAAAGGCCGTTAGAAGTGCAGATACGTACACAGGATATGCATGATGTAGCCGAGAATGGTGTGGCTGCGCATTGGGCATATAAGCAAGACCAGCATTATGATGGCAGGCAGTATCGTTGGGTGCGTGAGCTATTGCATATATTGGAGCAGATTAATGACCCTGAAGAATTGCTTGAGCATACGCGTATGGAAATGTACCATGATCAAGTATTCTGTTTCACACCACGCGGAGATTTAATTGCTCTTCCTAGGGGGGCAACGCCGGTTGACTTTGCTTTTGCTGTTCATTCGGAAGTAGGTAGGCGTTGCGTTGGAACCAAAATTAATGGGCGGATTATGCCACTGCGGTCGCAGTTAAATAATGGTGATCAAGTAGAGGTATTATTGTCTAAATCACAGCAGCCTTCTCCATCATGGGAGCATTTTGTTGTTACAGGTAAGGCCCGTTCTGAAATTAGGCGTTTTATACGTATGCAGCAACAGGATGAATTTGTAAGCCTTGGTAAGGGCATGCTTTCTAATGCATTGGCGCGTCATAATAAGAAGCTTACAAAAGATGATATTGCAACTCTACTTCCTACGCTAAATTATGATACGATTGATGACCTTTATGCCGCTCTTGGTAATGGATTATTAGCAAGGGATACGATTTTGGCTGTTTTAGCAGGGAAAAGTCAATTGCCTGATGAGAATAGCGAATCTATAATTTCTAGAGTTTTGCATTTAGGTAAACAGCCGCATGCGCCGCAGCATAAGCATGATGAAAAAACATCGATGCCTATTGATGGACTGATTCCAGGGATGGCAATTCATTTTGCTGGCTGTTGTCATCCGCTGCCAGGTGAAAGGATTGTTGGGATCGTTAATAGTGGAAAAGGTGTTACTATTCATACATCCGATTGTAAAGAGTTAGAACGTTATGTCGACCAGCCAGAGCGTTGGTTGGATGTAACATGGAAGCATGGCAAGCATGAAGGCGCATTTATTGGTCGTTTGCAGGTGATGATCGCTCACCGTAAGGGGGCTTTGGCAACATTGGCTAATACTATTGCGCAAGGTGAAGGTAATATCCTTAATGTGAGGATGGCAAGTAGAACTGCTGATGTATTTGAAATGATTGTTGACCTTGAAGTGGAGGATATTGGTCATCTTGGATCAATTACGGCTCTATTACGAAGTAAGCAGATAATTCATTCCGTTGAACGTTATCAAGAAGGGCGTTGATTATGGTAGAGTTAGCTAGCAACCCATTGCGACTTGGTATTAATATTGATCATATTGCGACCATACGCAATGCACGTGGCGGTGTTCACCCTTGTCCAGTGCGAGGGGCTATTGCGGCACAGAAGGCCGGTGCGGATGGTATAACCGCTCATTTGCGTGAAGATCGTAGACATATTCGTGATAGTGATATTTTTCGCTTAAAGAATGAGGTGCCGCTTCCCTTAAATATGGAAATGGCTGCAACAGAAGAGATGTTAAAAATTGCTTTAGAAGTGATGCCGAATGCATGCTGCCTTGTTCCAGAAAAGCGTTCAGAGCTTACCACAGAAGGTGGCTTAGATATTCTGGGTAATTTACCCTATCTAAAAAGATATACTGATAAGTTAAAAAGTGCAGGTATCAGGGTTTCTTTCTTTATTGATCCAGAAAAAGATCAGGTTATCGCTGCTAGTGAAGTTGGAGCGGATATTGTAGAGTTGCATACAGGAACATACTGTGATGCAGTCTCACCGGATGAGCAAGAATATCAATTACAAAGATTGATATCATCAGTTAACCATGTTGTAGAGCAAGGTATTGAATGTCATGCAGGTCATGGTCTTTCTTATGCTAATGTTGGTCCTATTGCTGCAATGAAAGATATTAGCGAGTTAAACATAGGACATTTTCTGATGGGAGAGTCTATGTTTGTTGGTATTGAGTCTGCTATTAGGCATATGCGTGATTTAATGGATGCTGCTCGCCAATAGCCATTAGTTATAATGAGGAATAATTGAGATGATTTTGGGTGTAGGTACGGATATTGTGGATATTCGTCGGGTTGAGAAGCTTCATATACAGTTTAAGGATAAGTTTCTGGATCGATTGCTGCATGAAAAAGAGCGACGGGATGCTAAGATAAGTAAGCATAATAAGCGTCCGCATTTTTATGCACATTTAGCCAAGAGGCATGCCGCTAAAGAGGCAGTAGCTAAGGCGCTTGGAACGGGTATTGGTCGCCATGTTTCTTTTACAGAAGTGATTATTTTAAATCATGAAAGTGGTCAGCCATATGTTGTCTTAAAAGGTAATGCAGCCAAGAGGTTAAATGAGCTTACGCCTCTCGGCATGGTGGGGCAGGTCGATATTTCTCTTAGTGATGATTTTCCTTATGCTCAAGCGTTTGCCGTATTGTCTGCGGTTGTTCAGGAAAACGCTCCTGCAGGTACTTAAATTGAGGATTTTAGGTAATATCCAACCCAAAATCAGTACTGTTTTGGTGAAATCAATGTAAAAATTGGTGACTGATATCGGATAATGCCTGTAAATTATATGCAATATATTTACGGTTTATATTTGTAACCAATATATCAGTTACTTTAGTTGAGGCACATCATGCGGATAAAATTTATTGCAACGGGTTTGGTAGTTTTACTGTCTTCAACGATGCTTATTAATCCCGCTAATGCGGATGATAGCCGTGATATTGAGATGCTTAAGCAGCAAGTTGGATTATTGCAGAAGCGTATTGTGCAATTGGAATCAGCACAAGAAAAATCAGCAAAAACAGAAGATGTAGCATCAATAGTGAGTGATGCATTAAAAGAGCGCTCCACAGGTTCATCATTTTTTGATGGGGTAGATGTAAGAAATCTGGTTGGAACATCTCCGGAATATGCTGATATGATGCTTAACTGGCAGAATGATGTTAGCAATAAGCCGCGCAAATTACTTAATGCCCGACAAGATGGAAAGCTTAACCATGGTGTTACAGTTAGTGGTGGTTTTAAAGGTTCCTTTATGGCTGAAACTACGGATACAGAGGATAAATTTGCGGTTCTTTCGCGTTTTCCATCTCAGCATAGCGGCTCTACAGGAACGCGTTTTGTAGTGAATAATGCTGCTATTGGCGTAACAGGAGTTGCTAGCAAGTGGATTACAAGCTATGCCCAGTTGGAGTATTCAGAGATTGAATTTACTCGTCAGGATGAATTACAGTTACGTAAAGCATATGTAACTATTGGTAATTTAAACGAATCTCCTTTTTACGGCTATTTTGGACGTAATAGTGTCGATTTTGGCGATATGGATAGTTACAATCCTTTTACTCATAATACAGTTAATCATTACTTCCAAACGGTAAGTGATGCACCTGTTGCTGCAATAGGATATTATGATGGTGACTGGGAAGTGGTGGCTACAGCCATTAATGGTGGTCGTCATTTGCGTGTTGCAGATACAACAGATAGCGGTCATGTAAAGAATTTTGCAGTAAAAGCAGATCGTTGGTTTGATATGGGGCAGGAGAGAAATGTTCGGGTCGGTGCTAGTTATTTGCACGGAACTATTTATAACGCTACGCCTCACCACCCTGGGGACCCCGCCGCGAGTGCTTGGCGTGATCGTAACGCGGCATGGGGAGCGGTTGTTGAATATACATCACCCTCTCTTGATTTAATGGCCGAATTTGTAAGCACAGTAGATGACTGGCCAGCAACAGATGCGCCTGTGAGTGCACTGGTTTTACAGGGGGAATATAAAGTAGATTTATTAGATCGTCATAATGCATTTTCAGTGGTTTATGGCTTGGGAACACAAGGTGATGACGGTACTCAGTGGGAGCGCATGGAGCAAGCGGTTCTAGGCTATGAAATTAAGTGGGAGAGCAACCTCTATTTCGGTGCAGAATATGTATATAATCACGGTTGGGCTCCATTGGTAGATATTACCACTGTGGCTGATCGCGATGTTGAAAATCACAGCATCATTTTGGGTACGCGCTATACTTTCTAGCGGGCGCCGAGCTAACTGTTGTATTGCAAATGATCGTTTCCTTAGTGGATGGGTAATATGAATCGTAATTTTACTATCTTATGTATCTTTTTTCTTCTGTCTGCTTGCTCAGGCATATCAGGTGGTGAAGCAATAAGGGCGCGCGCATTGCAGGGCAGTAAAGAGGATATTTATCTATTAGGTAAAATGTATCACTCTGGCAATAAAGGGGTGCCGCGTGATTGTAATGAAGCATTGAAATGGTTTCAGAAATCAGCGGAGCTTGGTCACCCCAAAGGGTGGCATATGCTAGGGTTTATCTATTATTTTGGTGAATGTGTTCCGCAAGATTATATCAAGGCGGCTAAATATTACCGTAAAGCTGCTGAGAATGGTTTGCCGATCTCTCAGCAAACTCTTGGTACTATGTATTTAGAAGGAAAAGGCGTAGCAAAAGATCTTATAGAAGCTGCGGCTTGGCTTGCAATTGCTGCTGAAAAAGGTGCCGGAAGCAAGAATGAGGATGCCATAGGTAAGTTAAGTACAGAGGAAAAGGTGGAGATTATGGAGCGTACTAACCTTTATAAACAGCGTTATGTTAAGCCATGTTGTTAACTGCATAAGGTAGGTCAGGTTACTAAATTCTTGAATTTAAGCAAAAAAAAGCCCTATCGAAATGATGGGGCTAAAAAAGAATTGATACTAATTATTATTATTACAAGCAAACACTAAGCTGAAGCAGTTTCTTTAGATAGATCAATAACTGTATTATCTACAGATTGATTTTCTAATACAACGATTGCTTCTTCCAACAGCGATAGCATGTTTTCAAAGGCACCTACATATACTCTTGCACCTTTTTTAACGCTATCAAGATTTGAACCGTCTTTTTGGTGTAAATCTTTATGCCGTTGCTCCAGATCAGTTGATGACTTACCCATAGATTCAGGTAAATAACTATACTGTGCTGGAATAGCTTTGCCTTTAGATACTTCGCTAAACTTTGCTGCCAAATTGATATATCGAGTAAGTGCTATATCAATTTGTCCTGCAAGTTGTTGAGCTTCGGCATCTTCGGGAACATCAGTATTTTGCTCATTATCAGAACTACTCATTTACTACTACCTCCTTCAAGGTTTAAAGTCACTCACACCATGCAAGTGACAGGGGAAAAGCCTGATCAAAGTGAAAGGGCTAAATTTTGATAGATCAAAAAACAAAATTATTGCTTACTTATTTTCTAATGCTTTAAGTCGGCGAATAATTTTTTGTACAGAAGAGAATAAGCGCTCAAATCGTGCATATTCATTCGGTACAAGGTCTGTTACACGTTCAATAACTTTTCGATTAGACGAGTTAGCAACGCGGTTTAATCGTTGTTGCAGCGCAAAGACACTTTTGGCGGACTCCTGCATTGCTTCCATGATCTTTTGTTGCGATGCAGTTGGTTTTGGTTGTTCTAGGCTTTTATAGTCTTGAACAAGTGTTTTGTATTTCTTCTGTAGCTGAATTGCTTCTTGAATCAATTCGGGAATATCAGAGTCTAACACAGTGGAGTCTTTAACCTTGTTATATCGGCTGTAAGTCGCATGGTCCATCAAATCTAGCAAAGCATCAGAATCAATATTTTCAAGATCACTTTCTGATACCAAATTTATATCTATCATATGTAACATCTCCTTATGGTGATAAAAATCATCTACAGGCTGTAAATGACGAAAAAAAGCCCATTTCCGCTAATGCAGATATGTGGCATAAAATAAAACATTTAAGAATAACGAGGGCGTTATATCACGAAAATCTAATTTGTCACCATATTTTTATAAATATATGCTTTTTAAGTGATGTTAAGTATATTGCTAAAATATAAAGGTGAGGCTACAATAAGGGCTAATAAACAATGATTATATTAAGAGATAGGATAAATATTTATGGGGCGGCGTAGTGATCACACGAGTGAGGAACTGCATCAAATGATTTTGGATGCAACAGAGCAGCTAATTAGTGATGGTGGCTTGCATAATTTGAGTGCAAGGAAAATATCAAGGACCATTGGCTATACCGTGGGGACGCTCTATAATGTTTTTGAACATCTGGATGATATATTGCTGCATGTAAATGCGAGGACGTTGGATGCTATTTATGAAGCCATGACTGTTCCGAATAGTTCTGCAGGGTTGCAGGATATGTCTAAGAAATATCTTCTATTTGCGCAAGAAAACCCTCAAAAATGGCATATATTGTTTGAACACCGCCTTAAGCCAGAGCATTCTTTGCCTATATGGTATCAACAAAAAATAGACCGACTATTTGGTTTAGTAGAGCAGGCAGTTAGTCGTGATTTTCCAAATTGTTCGGATGCTTCTTTAACGGGAAGAACTATTTGGGCTGGAATACATGGTATCTGTACTCTGGGTTTAAGTAATACATTAGAGCGTACAGGGTCACCGGATCCAAGTTTGTTGATTGATAGACTGCTTTTAGCATTTGAGATAAATATAGAGTAGTAATGCTTGATTCTGCTCTAACTGGTGCTGGTTAACTGTGATTTTGTGATGGTAGTGCGTGATTTTATGTAACACTGTGCCAGTAGCGTAACATTTTTTTTGTTTTAGCCATTGATTTTCTTGACCAACACTCGCTCTGCCCGTAGAATGTGCCCGATATAGCTTTGGCCACTAAGGGAGGCATCCGTGAAATTCTTTAAAAAATCAGCTCTTTTATCCCTGATGACTGCGTGCATTATGGCAACATCTGCTGCTCCAGTGGAGGCAAAACCAACAAATTGGTATGCTAAGCGCAATTACCAAGGTCCAGAAGTGGTGCTGCGTGTTCGTGGTGTGGGCTTGTTGACTAACACCAGTGAAGATGAAACGGTTAATGGACAGCCTGTTAGTATCCCTAAGCAAGGTGATTGGTGGACAGAAGCCAGTTATTATGGTGTTGAAATGGGAGGAGCATACTTTTTATCCGACCGTTTTGCCGTTGAAGGTAATTTAGGATATCTTGGTACAACAGATACATTTGTACAGACATTTACCTTCACTCAAGGAGGAAGCCCCGTTGTTGTATCAACAGAGGGTAAAGTACGTATGATTCCTGTGACTCTGCTGGCTCAATTCTACCCTGCACCCTATGGTGACTTTGTGCCATATTTGGGAGCGGGTTGGCAGCATGCTTTTATTATGAACGATTATGAAAACATTGAGATGGATGATTTCAGTGGACCAGTTTTTCAAGTTGGAGCTGACTACTGGTTTAATGAGAAGTATGCTTTCAATTTTGAGCTTCGCAAAGTTTGGATGAAAACAGATATTGACTACAGTGCTCTTGTCGGCCAAGCTATTCCAGGTATGGAATATAAATCAGAGGCGGATTTGGATCCATTGCTTATATCCGCAGGGTTAACTGTTCGTTTCTAAGTAGTATTTGCGTTCTATAGCTAAGGTTTTTTATTATGCCTCGTACTTTAAAAATTGTTCTTGTAAGTGTTTTGGTGTTGCTTCCTGCTTCTGCGTGTAGCGATCTTAAGTTCTCTGAGCCAGGAAATCCTTATAGGCATGAATTGTCAAAGCTTCCATGTAAAAATCCAACGGATCCGCTGATTCCTAAGCAGAAGCGTTGTAGAAACAACTATGAAGTTCCTGCCGGTGCGCGTTAGAAGCTGCAGAAGTTAACGTTACGTAGTTGATTTTTTCTCTCTAATATTCCTAAAAATAATTTTTTGTGCTGGTTCTAGTGCTATGTTGCTGCAGAGTATGCCTCTGTTTGTAAGCTTCTAAATAAACCAAAGCATTTTTTTGGTTTAAGTAAATTTCAATAGGATGTAGCTATGAGAGTTTTGTTAGCACTGTTAATGGCCTTAGTGCTCTTAGTGCAAAAGGATGCTTATGCATTGAGCTGTATGAAGCCTGAGATCAATGATAAGGAAATAGAAAAATATACACTGATATTTGATGGAGTTGTTATTGATGAGGAAGCCTCGATCATTAAAAATATTTCTATAAATAATAATAATAGTAAGTATATATTTAAAATAAAGAAGCTTTGGAAAGGTGATGATTATACCGGCAATGAAATTGAGGTTAAAGCCAAGAATGCTTGGCCCAACAGGAAACCATATAATATAGGAGAGGATTATATGGTTTTTGTATCTGAAGTAGATGGTGTGTATTACACGTCGCCAGGATGGTGTGGTCCTGATATTATATCCAGACAAGAAGTCATTTCAGCTATTAAGAATTATAATAGTAAAAACAATAAAGTGGACTAAACCATGTAATGAGTGTTTTTAGAAGTTCTTGTCCCCAAGAAAGCTGTCACGCTAAATTTTTATATATCTTTGTTTCATTGTGGAAGCTTTAGCTTGTTAGATTGTAATCTAAAACAATATTTATGGCCTAATGCAGGGCCAAGAATGCTTCCATGCCAATACAACACCTGTCCAAGCGGGGATCTGCCATTTATCAGGGCGTGCGTCTGCCCAGCGTAAGAAAACGCGCATTAGCTGATACCATGTGGCGGTTTGTGGTATACAAATTTTTGATTTGCTTCCTGCCCGCCTTTGAATGTCATGAGTATGTTTTATGCCTTGCATATAGCCAAAGCATAAACCATATCCACGCTCGTGATATGGAAGTCCTTTTTGCTCTTTTTCTACTTCTTGGCAAGCGGACATTAACCCTTTTATTGTGGTTATATTAAATTTCTTTTCATGTGTAACCATTTGTACGGCTTGTTTTGGTTTTGGCTGATTTCTCCGTGTGCTGGCTTCTGAACGATGGGTGTTTCTATTTATTGATGGTTGTGCTCCAATGGGAGTTGCAATGGAGTCAAGAAATGTCTTGGCTTCCTCATTGCTTTTTGAAGAAGGGTTAATTGCCACTGCACGCAATTGTTGTGCTATCAAGGAGTTTGGGAAAAGCAGAACGGCAATAAATATTGTGATGTATATGGAGGTTTTTTTCATGTTAAGTATCATCTTATGGGCCATACACAATTTTTGATTTGCGTACAATGCGTTTTACTTCTACGCCAACATACTCTCCAACTACTTTAATTTCACCTTTTGCTAGTGTGAATCCATTAACGACTAAATCAACATCGTCATCTTTATCCTGATCTAGCTCTATAATAGATCCGCGAGTTAATTTTAAGAATTGTGATAATGGGATGGATGCGCGGCCAAGGTAGGCTGTTACATCTAGGTGAACATCTCCTAAGCCAAATAATTGCTTCCGCATTGCGTTTTCATCTAGAGTTTCGCTTTCGCCTTCATTGAGAATTACGCCATGGCGAGTCGCGCGTTTTGGGTCAAGGGGCGCTTGTTGTAAGCCGCCTAGTCCAGCAGGTTGATCTGGGGGGTGCTGCATTTCAGGCGCTGGAGTATCCGAGCTGGCTTCTGCTGGTGTAGGTATGTCTGCACCCTGATTTGTTAGGTCATCTTCAGCCATTATATATTATGTTCCCTTTGGAAATATGTTCCTTGTCTATCGTTGCCAAGCCCATTATTAACAGTATGGGGTTATTTTTTACTTCTGTCTAATGTTTAACATAGTAAACTGCTTGTCGCATTTGTAAGAATTTTGTATGTTTCCTCGCAACAACAGATAACATAATTTATAGTATTATATTACTACAGGATAAATAACATGTCGCAGCTAGAAACACTATTGGATGATAATGGAGAGTTTATCTGGATTGGCACAGTATTCTTAATTGTTCTATTGACGGCAGTTACGAGTTTTGTTGGCAAGCGGATGATTGATCGTATTGAGAAGCGATCTGAAAAAACTCATAATTTATGGGACGATGCGTTGGTTCATGCATTGCGTCAGCCAGTTAGGCTAGCAATTTGGATGACTGGGCTGCTGCTTGCAGCAGAGGTTGCGTTTACGGGGCATGCTACAGCGGGTAATCAAGCTACTGTTGATACTGCAACTCAGATTATTCATAACATTCGAAGTATTGGTATTATTATTGCGGTTACTTGGGGTGGTCTGCGTTTTATTAAGGCGGTTGAACGCAGTGTAACTAAGGGCGAGGTGATGACCAAGCTGAGCTTGGATAGGATGACTTTAACGGCAATAGCACGTTTGTTACGGGTTACAGTGCTGATTACATCATGCTTGATTATTATGCAGTCGCTAGGCTTTAGTATTAGCGGAGTTTTAGCTTTTGGCGGTATTGGTGGTATGGCAGTCGGTTTTGCTGCAAAAGATATGCTAGCTAACTTTTTTGGTGCATTAATGGTTTATCTTGATCGTCCTTTTGCTGTGGGAGACTGGGTGCGATCGCCAGATAAAAGCATAGAAGGAACAGTAGAAGATATTGGTTGGCGTTTAACGCGCATTCGTACATTTGATAAACGCCCTCTATACGTTCCAAATTCAGTATTTGCTAGTGTGGTTGTTGAGAATCCATCTCGTATGACGCATCGGAGGATATATGAAACTATTGGTGTGCGTTATGATGATATGGCGCAGGTAAATGCTATTACGCAGGATGTTGAGGCAATGTTGCGTGGCCATAATGATATAGCTACGGATCAGACGTTAATGGTTCATTTGAATCAGTTTGGCCCATCATCAGTAGATTTCTTTATTTACACTTTTACTAAAACAACAGACTGGGTTGAATTCCATGGAATTAAGCAGGATATATTGCTTAAGATTGCAGAAATCATTGCTAGCCATGGAGGGGATATTGCATACCCAACGACAACTATTCACTTAGCCGATGATAAGGGAGAAAGTCTAGAGACTTCAGGCTTAATATCAGATAGTAAGGCAGCATCAAGTCGTAGTGGTGGTGCAAAAAAAGCTGCTAAAAAAACTGGAACTAAGGTATAGAAATGGTGGCTAATGACAATGCAGACCTGCATGCGCGTGAGATGGAGTTAGCCATTGCGCATATGCTGTTATTGATAGAGAAAAATGAGCGTAAAGATTTTCCTGATGCAATATTGTCGATCGCCTATATCGCAGAACTGCAGGGTAGAGATGCCGAATCAGTTATTGATTTACTAGCACAAAATGGCATACATAGTGAAGAGCTTAACATGTGGCTAGAAAAGTGGTTTGCTCTGCAGCTTGCAAAAGGTGATGATGATATTCAGCCACCTGATGGTGAGTAGATTTTGATGTTAGTGAGTACTTGTTTAGTATTTATATTGCTAATTAAGTGCAGTAATATCGTTTTTATGCCTTATATATCAGTGGCCTAATGTTGGGGTGATGTGAGCTAAATTAGGATGCATATATTGTTGGGCTAGAATTGTTAAGCTAGAGAGTGCTATTTAGTGATTTTTAAGAAAATCTAACAGCTAGAATTTCATAATTACGAATGCCGCTAGGGGTTTTTATCTCTACCTCATCGCCTTCTTCTTTTCCAATTAGTCCACGAGCTAACGGTGATGTTAAAGAAATTTTACCATTTGCTAAGTTAGATTCATATTCACCTACAATTTGATAGGTTACTTCATCATCAGTATCGCAATCGACAAGATCAACCATTGCGCCAAATACTACTCGTGGTCCTGATAGGGTGGATGGGTCAATTACTTCTGCAAGCGCAAATTTATGCTCTAACTCTTGAATACGCCCCTCAATAAATCCCTGTTTTTCTCGTGCGGCGTGATATTCCGCATTTTCTTTTAGGTCTCCATGCTCTCGTGCTTCAGCAATATCTTCAATTACAGCGGGTCTTTCAATGGTTTTTAAGTGCTTCAACTCAGCTTCTAATTTAGTATATCCTGTTGAAGTGATAGGTAATTTTTCCATTATTCATATCCATTATAAAACGATCTGAGAGCAAGAAGCATAGCAGTAATTATCAAATAAAATCAAGCACAGTAGTCTTGGATTGGTGTTACGTCTAGTTGTGTATCCACATTAACACGCTTTAGCGCCCTAACTAGTTCGCGTGCGCCTGTTGCTGTTGTGCTATAAGGTATTTTTTGTAGCAGCGCAGTACGGCGGATACTAAAGCTATCAGTAATAGATTTAGTTCCTTCCGTAGTATTGATGACTAACTGAACCCCTCCATCCTGCATACGGTCTACAATATGCGGGCTTCCATCAAGCACTTTGTTAATAGGCTCAACTTTTAGCCCTTTTTCCTGTAGGAACTTTGCAGTGCCACGGGTGGCAATGATATTGAATCCTAGCTTTGATAACGTATCAGCAATAGGGGAGATAATATCTTTATCTCCATCTTTTACGGAAATAAACACATTGCCACCTTTTGGAAAAACTACTCCAGCAGCTAACTGTGCTTTGGCAAAAGCTGTATCAAAATCACTATCAATTCCCATAACCTCGCCAGTAGACTTCATTTCTGGTCCTAAAACAACATCAACATCAGCAAAGCGAGCAAATGGGAATACAGCCTCTTTAACGGCTACATGTTTTGCGTTCATAAACCTATCTTCTGCTCCTTCAACTTCAGGAAAATCAGATAACTTATCGCCAGCCATAACAAGTGAAGCAATATGTGCAACGGGAACTCCCGTTGCTTTTGCAACAAATGGAACTGTGCGGCTTGCGCGTGGGTTGACTTCTAATATATAAATTTTGTCTTCTTGAACAGCGTATTGCACATTCATTAGGCCGCGTACATTAAGCGAGAGGGCTAGCGCTTTTGTTTGGCGCTTTATCTCGTCTATTATATTTCTTGGCAATGAATAAGGGGGCAGTGAACATGCGGAATCTCCAGAGTGTACTCCGGCCTCTTCAATATGCTCCATTACACCCGGAATAAAAACCTGTTCTCCATCACAAATGCAGTCCACATCTACTTCAGTTGCATTTTTTAAGAAGCCATCCAATAAAAGTGGTCCAAATTCAAAAGCTTCAGGAAATTCTTCAAGATATTTTTGTAAACCAGTTTCATTTTCAATAATAGCCATGGCTCGTCCGCCTAATACAAAACTAGGGCGAACGACCAAAGGATATCCTACTTTGTTAGCTTTGGATGCTACAATATCTCGTGTTGCGCAAATGTCGTTAATAGGCTGTTTAAGATCAAGCTTATTAAGCAATGCTTTAAATTGCTCGCGATCTTCGGCTAAGTCAATTGCCGAAGGTGAGGTTCCTAGAAGTGGGATGTTATTTTCTTCTAGCCCGCGTGCTAATTTTAGCGGAGTTTGTCCGCCAAACATAACATTTAGGCCTTTTACTTTGCCGTTCTTTTGTTCCGCATGTACTAGTTCAATTACGTCTTCTAATGTTAGTGGCTCAAAATATAATCGGTCTGATGTGTCATAATCTGTCGATACGGTTTCAGGGTTGCAATTGACCATAATGGTTTCATACCCTCTATCCTTACAGGAAAATGCTGCATGAACACATGTATAGTCAAACTCAATACCTTGTCCAATACGGTTAGGTCCTGACCCAAGTATAATCACTTTTTCTCGATCTGTTGGGAATGATTCACAGCCTAACAATGTGTTTTCATACAGGCGACTTTCAGCACCGTGATAGGTGGAGTACATATAGGGGGTCTGTGAAGCAAACTCAGCAGCGCATGTATCGACCCGTTTATATACAGGTCGTATATCTAGGCTGTGGCGCAAAGTTCTAACCTGTGTTTCGCTTTGTTCAGCTAGCTGTGCTAGGCGTGAATCACTGAATCCCAATTTTTTTAGTGCTAAAAGATTTTCGGGATTAGTTGGTATACCATGTTTGCGTACTGATTCTTCTGCTTGTATAATAGATTCAATTTGACGTAAGAACCAAGGGTCCCATTCAGTTAGTTCTTGTACTTTCTCTAAGCTCCATCCTTCACGAAACGCTTGAGCAATCAGTAGAATGCGCTTAGGGGTGCGTTTAGATAGTTCGGCAGTTAAGTCTTTTTCGGCTTTATCATTTAGGCCATTAAGCCCTGTTTCTAAAGATCGTAGAGCTTTTTGTAATGATTCTGCAAATGTTCCTCCAATTGACATGGCTTCACCAACAGATTTCATTGCTGAACTTAAGATTGGTTCCGCGCCAGCAAATTTTTCAAATGCAAAGCGAGGGATTTTGGTAACGACATAATCTATTGTTGGTTCAAAGGAGGCTGGTGTAGTTTTTGTGCAGTCATTCATTATTTCATCTAGCGTATATCCTACAGCAAGGCGTGCTGCCACTTTTGCAATAGGAAATCCAGTAGCTTTAGACGCAAGCGCTGACGATCGTGATACGCGAGGGTTCATTTCAATAACAACCATTCGGCCATTTTCGGGATTTACCCCGAATTGAACATTTGACCCTCCGGTTTCAACACCAATTTCACGTAATACAGCGCAAGAAGCATCACGCATTACTTGATATTCTTTATCGGTAAGGGTTAGCGCAGGGGCAACAGTGATAGAGTCGCCTGTATGTACGCCCATTGGGTCAACATTTTCAATAGAGCAAATGATTATGCAATTATCATTTGTGTCGCGGACCACTTCCATTTCATATTCTTTCCACCCAAGTAATGATTCATCAATTAATACTTGATTGGTAGGTGAGGCATCGAGGCCTGATTTAACAATTTGCTCAAACTCTTCTTCGGTGGTTGCAACACCGCCACCTGTGCCGCCCATGGTAAAGCTGGGGCGGATAATTGCTGGAAGTCCTATATCTCCTAGAATGCTTTTTGCTTCTTCCCAGCTCTCAACAATAACATTTTTAGGTACATTAAGCCCTATTTTTGCCATTGCTTCATTAAAGCGTGCTCTATTCTCTGCCTTATCAATTGCATCCGGGGATGCGCCAATTAGCTGAACGTTATGTTTGTCTAATACTCCGCTGGCATGTAGTGCAAGCGCGCAGTTTAGTGCAGTTTGACCACCCATTGTTGGGAGTAGTGCATCTGGTTTTTCTTTTTCAATAATCCGGGCAACCATTTCTGGAGTAATAGGCTCAATATATGTCGCGTCAGCTAGTCCGGGGTCGGTCATGATTGTGGCGGGATTGGAGTTAACCAAAATCACGCGATAACCTTCATCCTTAAGCGCTTTGCAGGCTTGAGTTCCAGAATAGTCAAATTCACAAGCTTGACCAATGATGATTGGTCCGGCACCAATAATAAGAATGGATTTTATATCTGTACGTTTAGGCATGTTTTTTCTCTGCTTTTCTTGCGCTGCGATATGCAGCTGCAGCTGCGGTGAAACGGTCAAAAATATAGGCAATATCGTGCGGTCCTGGCGACGCTTCCGGATGGCCCTGCAATGAAAAGGCTTCTCTATCCGTCAGGCGAATTCCTTGTATTGTATTATCGAATAACGATAAATGCGTTATTTCAATATTATCTGGTAGGCCTTCTTTGGATACAACAAAGCCATGATTTTGGCTGGTAATATCAACTTTCCTACTTTCCAAATCTTGAACAGGGTGGTTTGCACCTCGATGCCCTTGATGCATTTTTTCTGTTACGCAGCCTTGTGATGAGGCTAACATCTGGTGACCTAGGCAAATACCAAAAACCGGTATGTCGTTAGAATCTATTAGTTGACTGATAACTGGAATGGCATATTTTCCGGTTGCTGCAGGGTCTGCCGGCCCATTAGATAGGAATATACCATCTGGATCTAGCGATATAATCTCCTCTGCTGAGGATGTCGCTGGTATTACAGTTACACGGCATCCGCGCATGACTAAGTTACGCAAAATATTATATTTAACGCCATAATCAATAGCAACGATATGTGGTCCAGCGGCTTGCTGTTCAGGAGTGCTGTTGCTATAGCTGTTACTGTCTAAGCTCCACTCTCCCTCTGTATATTCATACTTAGCCTGACATGTAACTTTTGATGCCAAGTCTTGACCTTTAAGGCTCGGAGTAGCTTTTGCTGCTTCGATTAATGAGTTTATATCAATATCCTCAAGTGACTTTGCGTGGGAAATAGCAACACATTGTGCGCCAGTTTCGCGTATATGGCGGGTTAGTGCCCTTGTGTCTACACCGCAAATACCAGTTAATTTCTCTTCTTCTAGCCATGCAGGGAACTCTTTTTGGCTACGGAAATTTGATGACGGGGTAATTGCATCACGTAAAATAAGGCCCTTTGCGTGGGCGCATGAAGATTCATTGTCATCATCATTAATACCAACATTGCCAATATGAGGAAATGTAAAGGTTATAATTTGGCCAGCATAAGAGGGGTCAGTAAGTATCTCTTGATAGCCGGTCATTGCGGTATTAAAGCAAATTTCTCCAGTCACTATGCCTTGGCATCCAATGCCTTGACCATAAAAAATGGTGCCATCTGCTAATGCTAGCGCAGCATTAATGGCCACAGTCTCTGTAACCGGGGTATTTATAACTGTAGTAGACATCCATAGCCTCTTTCTCTTCGGAATTTTCGACAAACTAGGCAAACAGGCCTGTGCTGTCAACAGAATTAGCACCTCATAATGCTAAAAAATAACAGGAGGCGGCTTTTTGGGTGTTTATCAAAAAGAAACGGTGCCCTTTGGGGAAAGGGCACCGAGGATGTGAAGGTTTGGTTGGTAGGTCACACCGCATTGCGCAGTGTGATGACTTGTGCGATTGTGTGTGGGGGGTGCACAAGTCTGCGTTTAGAATAAGGGGCCCAATGCTAAAGGGGTTAGTAGCAATGTATTTTGAGTCTCTCATCCCTCAACGTTAGAAATATCTTAGCACAAATTAAGGGCTAAGTTAACTAAAATTTTATAAATAACCGAACTTTTTACAAATTATCATTCTTTTGAAGTAGGAATTTGTTATAGTTTATTGATTTATATCAATAAACCAATAAGAGTATGCTTATATTTGTGGGGTTTGATTATATGGTATAAAAATATTTTATCTTCCTGTAAGTATCAGTTTTTTCAGTGTTTTTATTGTGAATCTAATTTCTTTTGTGCCTTGGGTCGTTAGGAGGTGACTGGTGGTTATCAGGCGTTGTTTAAAATAATATTATTTTTCTAGTATTGGGGTTAATTCTTTGGTTTTGTGCTTAAATAATTAAATAATTGTTTTAATATCTGGTTATTTTGAGTATGTATATCCGGTATTCTAATCCGTAATTTTAGAGATAATGAATGAGTTATATTGTTGGTGACGTAATTCAGAATGATTTGCAGTGTAAAATTTGTCATGCACATGAATTAAAAGTCGTTGCCATACAAGGGCGCCATTTTCAGGACCTAACAACGGTTATCTGTACAGGGTGTGGTTTGGTTCATAGCTATCCAATCCCTACAGAGGAAGATTTAAGTGCTTATTATTCTAAGCAATATCGTAGCGACTATAAATCGGCCTATACTCCTCAACGCAAGCATATTGCGCGATATGCACGCAATGCAGTGAGCCGGATCAAAAATATTAAGCAGTTTACAGATACGAATGTTAGCTTGATAGATGTAGGAAGTGGCTCAGGTGAATTTATATATGCTGCAAAACTTGCTGGGTTTAATGTGCAGGGTATTGAGCCGCATGATGGTTATTCGTGCTATACACGCAAAACATTCGATGTTCCCGTTGTTACTGCTACTTTCCAAAATGCAGATATTTCTCCGGAGAGTGCAGATGTAATTACTCTTCATCATGTTCTTGAGCATTTTCCAGACCCTCTATCGGCGTTGATTCATGTTAGTAAATGGTTAAAATATAATGGTATCATGGTGATTGATGTCCCCGATATTGAGAATATGATGCATTCTCCAAGAAATAGATTTCATTATGCGCATATATATAATTTTAACCATGATACTCTTAAAGCTATCCTTACAAAAGCTGGGTATGATTTGATTGATCATCCCGCGCATATCAAGGGAACAGTGCTTGCTGCTAGAAAAGTTAGAGAAGCAGATAGTAGTATGGAAATTACTATGCCAGATAATTATACACGATTATATTCTTTGCTTATGCAAGGGGCTGAGGCTGAACACTATCAAAAAAAGCGCCCGATTAAGCGTTTCTTCAATAAATGCTATTGTTACCCCAAGGAATTTATTAAGGGGGTATATTTGTGGCAGCCTAAGAAAATAGTCGAATGCGAAATCAACTCATCTAATATTTAATACGATAATCACCTGTCTTTTAAGCTGATTGCTAAATCTATAAAGCAAGGGAAGAAGGGTGATTAGCTATAGATATCATTTTTCATTAAAAAGAACCACGATTAGGCTTGCTAAAATTGAGGTACTTCGTCACATTAGGTGGGCGCAGTGGGGTGCTGCAAGTAATTACGGTTCCTAGATATAGGTTCTGGGTATAGATTCTGGGGGAAATATGGCACAAACAGGTGCAGCAGCAATTGATATGGAAGTGCAAGCAGTAGAATCACTTGTTAGTGGTGGTGGTTCGGTCGCCGGTGCTGATTTGGGTGGTGGTGGTCCAGATTTAAGCTTTTCGCATATGTTTCTAAATGCAGATTGGGTAGTGCAATCTGTGATGATTATTTTGTTGCTTATGTCATTTCGCAGTTGGATGATTATTGCCGGTAAATGGTGGTTATTCATGACGATGGATAAGCGTATGACTAAATTTGAGCGTTCAATTTGGTCGGGTGATGCTTTAGAGAAAAGATTTGATCGGCTTAAGAATAATGCTGATCACCCTTTATCAAGGGCGTTTGTTGCAGGAATGCATGAGTGGCAATCTCAGAAGAAATATATGTCTTCTGGGAGTACTGGAGGTGAGGGGATGACTGTTCAGGTGAGTGGACGAACTCGATCCACTCCAGACCCACAGCGTCAAGTTGAGGTGCGTGAGAGGGTGTTTGAAATGATGGATGTTGTTCGCGGTCGTGAAGTTACGCAAATGGAGAAAGGTCTTGGTTTTCTTGCAACGGTTGGTTCCGCAGCACCCTTTATTGGATTATTTGGCACAGTGTGGGGAATCATGTCTTCGTTTCAGTCAATTGCTGTAATGAAAAATACCTCCCTTTCTGTTGTTGCTCCAGGAATCGCCGAGGCATTATTTGCTACGGCAATTGGTTTATTTGCGGCTATCCCTGCGGTGATAGCGTTTAATCATTACCAAGGACGGTTGGCAGGTTTATCTAACAGAATAGATGAATTTACAGATGAGTTTGGCATTGCGGTTATGCAGGATGGCCGATAATAATCAAAATTATGCCACAGGAATAATAATATGGCGATGAAATTACAGGGAAGTGCAGGGAGTTCAGGAAGAAGAAGGGGGCGGCGTACAAATCGTGGTAGTGGATCTTCACATATGATCAGTGAAATTAATGTTACCCCCTTTGTAGATGTTATGTTGGTGTTGTTAATTGTTTTTATGGTGGCTGCTCCAATGATGACTGTTGGTGTTTCTGTAGAGCTTCCAGAGCATAAAGCTAACCCACTACCAGTTAATCAAGAGGATGAGCCTTTGGTGGTGAGTGTGCAGAAAGATGGGCAGCTTTATATCAATAAAATGGCGATTGCACAGGATGAATTGGCCCCTAAATTGATAGCAATTACCAATGCTCGTCAAGGTAAAGCAACGGCAATTGTGGTACGCGGAGATAGAGATGTAGACTATGGCGCAGTACATAAAGTGTTGGCTGCTATCAATCTTTCTGGGTTTCGGCGTGTTGGGTTGGAGTCTTCTCCATTGGCGCAATAGAGGCCTCAGCAGGAATAGTAGTTAGATAAAAAAGTATAAAATAAATAATTATATTACCCATTAAGTTATAGCTATGATGGTATATATAGCAGTAATATTATGCTTAATGAAATGTATTAACAGCGCTAGAAATAGCAAAATAACGGGTCATAAGGTATATGGCACTTGATGAGGCCAAAAAAATAAAGGGATGGGGTTCTAAGGTTCAGGCTTTTGTTTGTGCTATATGGAAGTATATTTTGCATCCGATATGGAGCTATATAATTGTTCCTTCGGGTAAGTATTTAGCGAAAGGGGTGATGTGGTGCGCAAGAAAAAGCCCAGGAGGGACGTTCTCTTTTGTGTTGCATGCACTAATTATCATAGCATTATTTGGTGATATTATTACCAATTTATGGGATCATCCTAAACCGCCATCCATGATAATTCCAATTGAGTTTATTATTCCTCCTGATACTAAAAATATTGGGCTAAAAGACACTATTTCGGATCCGAAACAAGGCTCTAAAATAGAGGATAAAGTAGAAAAGAAGCCACCAGTTCGCCCTGTTGTAAAAGATGAGTCTCCAAATATAAAGCCTTCACTTATAGAGAAGCCTATTATTATTTCTCAGCCACAGCAGAATAAATCAAAACCGCCTATTGCCAAGCCCCTGCAAAAGCCAGAAACCAAAAAGCCAGAGCCAAAACCAGTTGTAGCTAAGCCTAAACCAAAACAAGCTACTCGGCCCAAGGCGCCTAAACCACTAGCTTTAATTAAGCCTAAAATGCCAGAACGTCCTAAAGTAAAGCAGATTACTAAAAAGCCAGAGCCAAAACCGGTTGTGGCTAAACCTACGCAAAAGCCAGAAACCAAAAAACCAGAGCCAAAACCGGAAATTGCTTCTAAACCGAATATTCCAGAACCTGATTCAGAAGATGAAGCTGGTTTGGAGGCATTGCTCAAACCGGCTTCTAATGGCATTGCTACTATCGGTGATGGAGAGCAAATATCATTAGAATCTGCGATTAAGAGGCAAACAAAATGGCATCCGCCTGCTGGCATAATGGGAAATGGCGATATTATAATTTCTCTTAAAATTTCTATGAATAAAGATGGAGCTGTACTGTCAGTAGAAATTACTGATCAAGTGCGTTATAACGAAGATCCGTCCTATCGGGCTTTAGCTGATAGTGCGGTGCGTGCTGTTAAAAGGGCTAGCCCTTATGAAGATTTACCAGTACGACTCTATGATTATTGGAAAGAGGCAGTATTTAACTTTCCAGTTACTGATTTTTTATAGGATATTCCGGAGCAGAAGGGGGAAATAGATGATCCGTTATATAGTTGTTGGCTTAGGCATGGCATTTTGCTTGATAAGTATGCCAACTACCTCATTTGCACAGCTTGTTGTGAATATAGATCAAGGTAGTGCCAAATCTCTTCCTATTGCATTGCCAGTGTTTGAAACCAACACTGCTAAAGGGAAGAAAATTGCCTCTGATATTATAAAAGTTATTCAGGGTGATTTGGAGAATTCAGGACTTTTCTCTGTTGTTAACCCAAAGGCTTATATCCAAAAACAAAATAATGGTGCCGCAACTATTCCCCACTATCCTTCTTGGCGTAAGATTGATGCTCAAGTGTTGTTGTTTGGAGAGTTGGATGTAAAAGGTAACGCGGTTATCGTTCGGTTTAGGTTGTGGGATGTGTTTGCTGAGAAGGAATTTGCCGCAGGGGAATTTCCTCCTATCCCAGAGCGCAGTTGGAGGAGGATTGGTCATCAAATAGCTGATGCCATTTATGCGCGATTGACCGGTGAAGGGGGATATTTTGATACGCGCATTATGTATATTAAAGAAGAGGGGGACCCACGTCGGCCACGAAAATTATTAGCAATGATGGAGCAAGATGGTGCAAATCATCTAATTCTAAAGGAAAGAAAGGGGATGATATTAACTCCAAGGTTTAATCCTGTTAATTCCCGAGAATTTATCTATATGGCGTATCATAATCGTCGTCCATCGGTCTATGTTTATAACTGGCAAACAGGTAAAGAGCGAATGCTGGGGCAGTTTGACGGAATGAGCTTTGCACCAAGGTTTTCACCAGATGGTACTAAAGCTATTATGTCAGCTTCACATAAAGGAAATGCCGAAATTTATGAGTTGGATTTAAAAAATGGAAAGAAACGCCGGTTAACGCGTGATGGTGCAATTGATACTTCGCCATCATATTCACCAGACGGAAAATTTATTGCCTTTAATTCAGATAGGTCAGGCTCTCAGCAGCTATATGTTATGAGGCGTGATGGTGGTGGTGTGAAGCGTATTAGTCATGCAAAGGGAAGCTATGCAACGCCAGTTTGGTCGCCGCGTGGTGATTGGATAGCTTTTACCAAAATGAGCGGTGGTTTATTTCATATCGGGGTTATGCGGCCAGATGGGAAAGATGAGCGTCTTCTAACAGAAAGCTATCTAGATGAAGGGCCAACTTGGGCCCCTAATGGGCGAGTGATCTTATTTACGCGGGAAACTCGGGGAAGTAAGACTTCTCGTGGAAGGTCAGGTTTATATAGTGTCGATCTTACGGGGAGGAATCTTAGAAAAATTCCGACACCGGGTGAGGCATCTGATCCGGCATGGTCACCATTATTAACCGTTCGGTAGATTGTTCGTGGGGCTGTAGTGAGTGCATAGAGCTTTAGTAGAGCACTAAAAGCTGCGGGTATTTTTAGTAATAGTGCAGAGGTCTAATCATATAGCATTAAGCTTGCTATTATCGGCTCTTTGTTTGGTTGTTTTCTGCTTGTTCCTTGCGTAAATTTTCACGCTCCACAGCAGATGTTTCTAAGCGATTTAACATTTCTTTTGCTAACAATTTTGTGTTGAGTTCACGGTCTGGAGATCTCTTAATTGTGTCCTTAAATGCTTTGTTTTTTTCCGCCTTTGTTGTTTCTGCGGGCATATCTTCTGTAAGTATTTCAGTTGCCATATTACGCGCGCGCCGTTCGCCATTTCTTAATGAGCTTTCAACTGCTTTTAGTGGTAGGGCATTAAGTATTTTTTGCGCTAACTGCTCAGTTTGCTCTGGAGTTGCTTCTTTAACATACTGCTGCAAGTTTTCTTTCACTGTGCTGCCCCTTCGGGTAAAGGAGTCTGGTATAAAAACACCTTCGGCTTCTTTCATTGCAGTGTGGTTACCGGATTTAAGCAAGATTGAAAGTGCTTTAATCGCTGCTTTTTCTACATTTTCTTGTTTTGCAGTGCGCTTGATATCTCGTTGCGCGCTTCCAACGCGAAAATTATCTCCAATCACATAAGCAGAACCAATAATAACTGCAGCACTTGCAACCATCAGCCCCTCAGCAACTAAGGGAGGCATTTCTGGTAATGCTTTTTCCACAAAAGCACTGGCGATTGTGAGTGCACCTATTGACGCAGTTCCAAGTGGAATTAAGGTATGTTTTTGGGAGGATAGCTCAGAAAGAGATTGTTTAACTACGGCCTGTGCAGTAGCGTCCTTTGGTAAGCTCTTTTGTAATTCTTTTAGTGTTGGTTGCATGAGTTAGCCTTCAATTGCATTAAGCAGTTTTTGTTCAAAATCAGGATCGCATCCATAGTTTTCGCGCATGTTTTCTAGTGTTTGCTCATCTGGCTCATCACCCCAGCCCGTTTCAAGTACTTCACCAAAACTAGTAACATCCATGGGGTCTCCTGACGCTACAGCTTTTTGAAAATCAAGATAGTTACTTGGAGCAATGGCAACAAATGCAAAGAATGGTTTACCATCTAGGCTAGTTGCTCGATAAAGCGCAACAATTGAGGTATCTGATGTTTCCATATTTAGAGCAAACTTTAATTGCAATAGTGAGGGGTTATCTTATTTTTTCTTGCTTCAAGGCGATATTAACCAACGTGTTTAGCTAACGCGCTTAGTTGCAACTTAGTTACAACAATGCCTTGCGCTTAAATGTTACTATACCATGTAAAAGTTAATAGAAGGTTAGTTTTTAAGTCCTGAGAGTATTACATCATCACTAATCATAACTTTTAAATCATAATCTACAATTAATGTACCTAAAGGAAATCCCTGCGTTGTAACGGGTGATAGGACATTGTTAAAAATCCTACGTATGCCATCATGCGGAATAAAATTAGCCTTTATGGGTTGTTCGGATTCGCACCCCTCTATAGCACTTTCTCTTTTGAGGTAGGAAAACAGTTTTCTTTCAGGCGTATAAATACAGGCGCGGACGATAAAGGGAGCGCTGCGTAAACTTTCAAGGCTTTTTATTAGACGCTTTGGATTGTTATCCAATAAACTGTGAGCAATTGGTGTATTGGCAGTAAATGATAGTGCTCGAATATAACTGGCTATAGCTTCCTCTAACTCTAGATTATAGCGATCCTTTACCGCTATTATTTCTGATTCACTTTGCCGTTTTGCTAAAAAATAACAAAATGTTCCAGTTAAAATGCAGCAGCCTAGAATAATAGTTAGTGTACGCATGATTTATTCTCCTTCATTGCTTTGTAGCGTACCAAAAGCCTTCTGTCTAGGGTGAGCCACAGTTGTAAGTGATATTGGGGGGCGGAATTGGGGGCAAAGGCGGAGTTATATTAACGTTTTATTAATAACAACGGCGTATTATAGTGTTATAAATATATAAACAAATTAATTGCATTAGGAATTATGGCGCGGATAGCAGATATAACATTAGGAAAAGTTATGGGCATAATGCTGGCCGCTGGTGCTGCGCTTGTGCCTGGTAAAGCTGTTAGTGGTGGTATTCTTAATCAGCAAATGGATACAACACCGACAGGGACAATGACGGTTGATCCACAAACAGGAGAATGGTCTAGGCAGACAATAATCCGCCCTGAGACACGGTCTGGAGATAGCAACAATCCACATCCTAATGATGTGCAATCATCTAAAGAATTTGGCAAAGTACCACAAAGCATTACTACAGGCGCACCAGTGCCTTCTGAGGGTGCGCAGCCAGAGGTTGTGAATACGCAGCGAAATCCATTGTTAGAAGCGTTATGGAGAAAGCAGGCAGAGGCCGCAAGAAAAGCAGGTGAAATCCAAAAACCAGAGGTTTCTCCAGACGTACAAAAGCAGTTGGATGCACTGATAGAGCGTGGTCAAGAGCAGGCATCTGAAGCTGCCGGCACGCATGTGTTAACAGGTGTAGTGCAAAAAACATTAGAACAAGCAGAGCATCAAGATCCTCAAGAAAAACTTAATGCTGTTGAGAAAGTGGAATCATTAATCGAGAAGGCAGAAAAAGAAAGAAATGCTCTATCGAAAAATGATCCCCAGCGAAAAGGGCGTACAGCAGCATTGGCAAAAGCTGGTGGTATGTTATCAGACTTTAAAGATGATCATAAATCTGATCTAAATCAGGCTAAAGAAGAAAAAAGGATGGATATGCCATCCGCGCAAGAAATTGCACAAGAGGCACAGTGGGTAAAGGAACTTCCACAAGTTATTGAAAAAAATCGTGAGAACTTACTACAAAAACAGCCTCAGGATATTAAAGAAGATCTGCATGAAATTCAGGATCGTCTGAGCATCAATCAGAACATAGTCAATGCTAATCAGCATGATGCAAGGGCGCGTGGCTTTCAGGATTTATTAGATCAGGCAAAAGAATCTGTATCGGATTTTTTAGAAGAATATAACCAGCAACATAATACAAAATTAAAGCTGGATATGCCTGAAGCGTCATTAAAAACATCATCTCATGGTGCAGCACAACAAAATAAACCAATTGTAGGGCAGTGGACTAAAATGGAGGCAGAGCGTCGGGCATCTGCTACGCAAATACAGTCTCTTGCTAGCCCTGCTCGTGGATAGTGTAATAAGGTGGCAAGCAGCGTAATGAAAAAACCACTTCTGACTTTAGCACTAGCAGCTACAACGGCCTTGTCTTCATATAGTGGATTAGCTCAGAGTGCTAATTTGGCAGAACAGCTAGGCAATGCTACATCCACGTCAGCCTCTTCTTCTGTACAGAATAAGCGTCAGGAGATATTGAATATGTCTCATCATATTGCGCCCTATGTTAAAGTAGGTACGTTGATGTTAGATTTGGCTAGTGAACGGTCGGTCCTTTATAAGGCATTAGGAGACAAGGGGTTTTCAAAGAGCGATATTCATGACTCTCGTCAGAATATGGCAAATGCTCTGCAATCAGGACGTATTCAGCCGAATCAAACGCTACAACAAAGTGGATTGGTGTCGAAAACCTTAGAGCCTTCTGCGGCCCATGCTAAGGATAAGCAGGGTTACTCTTATGTTGTACCTCCAATACTTAAATCATCATCAGAAAAAAAGCGTATGAACCCTGATGAGCGTTTTGCATATCAACAAGCCGTTGTACAGACAAAACAGCGGATGGAAAGTAATTTAGAACGTTTTGCTAAGAAGGATAACCATTTGTTTCCTGATGCGGCAGTGGCGTTATCTAAGCGTGAATCGCAACATCTTCCTAATGCAGTTAATCAGTTAGATTATATAGGCTTATTCCAATTTGGTGCTTCTGCATTGGAAACAACAGGATATCTCAAGAAGCCGTCTAATGTTGCGAAGAAACAGTGGGATAGTGACCTTCGTGGTAATAACTGGCATAAATTAAAAAATGCTTGGGCTGGTAAGGATGATGTGCATAGCGTGTCAGACTTTAAAAATAATTGGAAAGCCCAATATAATGCTGCGGAAGCTTTGGCGACGTATAATTGGAAGCAATTTGAAAAGCAAAGCCTTCCAGGTGTTGTTGGTGATGTTTCTCAAGGAAAATTTAGTGATGGTTTAGCAATAAAAACCAAAGAAAAAGTTGGAAGTAAGGTCCAAGAGTTCGTAACTCCAATGACAAAAACAGGTGTGTTATTTGCTAAGCACTTGCGTGGTACAGGGGCTGTTATGCCATTTCTGGGGGATGTTAAGGAGGGTGACTTTGCAAATGTTCCTAGTGATCAGAATAGAACAACTATTACTGAATATATGCGTTTGGGTGCTAAAGCAGAAGGTTTGGATAATCAAAAATGGCAGCAACAGCTAGCCTCATCAAGCTCTAGCAGCGTGATGATTATTTCTGCAGATAGCAGCCAAGATGAATCAATGCTAAAAAAATGGCTTATGGCTTTTCAAAGCACGCCCTCGTCTGATGTTTCAGAACCTGCAGAACTTGATAGTAATATTGAAAATAATAATAATAATAAATCTGCCTGGGTAAGTGCTCTCTTGCCAAAGGTAGCAGAGCGTTCTGCGGAAGCGGAAGTGTCTTCACAAACAGAGGAAACTACTAATGCCCCTTCTAAAGAAAGTGTATTAGCTGCTGTTTGGAGGGCCGGATTTGGTTCTGAAGCAAAGAAAGAGTCTGCAAATCTAGAGAAGCCAACCACAAATCAGAATAGTGTAATTGCAGATAAGGCAAAGATTGCTGCAGATGGTCGAGGTCATAACTCTACTGCTGTAAAAAAACCTTTAGAAACAGCCTCATTATCAGATTCTAAACAAGAAAACCCTGCACATGCTAATGAAACTGCAATAGAAACGGTACTTCGCACTTTGCAAGACCTAATATTTGGTTCGGATAAGGAGCAGGCGCAAAAAAATGAGGTTAATCCGCAGTCTCAATTTCCTCCACAAAGTAAGGTTGAGTCTCCAGCGTCACGTTGGCAAGATTATGTACAAAAACCAGAGTCAGATATTGGAAAAGGTGAGGGGCCTTATCGTTCATAATATAAGGCGTTTTATGAAGCTAGGCTTAGTTGATAAAGTTTGAGGTTTGTATTACCGATATCTACCACTCTCCGGTGCGTAAGAGCGATTTTCTGCAGCAGCATCAAACATTGAGGTTAGTTCCTTTTTTGCAGTTTCTACAGTAAATGATCCAACATATTCTGTGTTTTCCATCTTTTCAGCCCACTCATTAATGAGCTCGCGAGAAATGCTATCTTGGTATTTGGACGCAGAAATTCTACCAGAAAAATCCATAAGTGCTGCGGCCATTTTTGATTCAATATCTGCTCCTTCAGAAACAGCACCGCCTTGCTTATTTAGCATGTTAGCATTTTCTTGATGCTTTTGTGCTGATGAAAAAACAGACTCGCGGAAATTGGCAACTTTTACTTTGTCAGATAATGTAGGTATAGTGTATGGCATAGTTCGTAAGTTATATAATATATTAGTTATAAAATAATTGCGTGGCTTTAGATAGTAAATATCTGTATCTAATAGGCTCAATCTATATTTAACCTTGTGGTATAGGTGGATTATATAGAGTAATAAGCAAAAAACAAATAATATTCATTTAAGATCAGAGAATATAAGATAACATCTTTATCTCCCCGTATTATTTTAAATACTTTTTGAGCATTTTTAGTAATAAAATACAAAAAAATCAACAGACTAATTTAGTCCTTGCATCTGTTGAGGCCTTGCTATAGGATGCCCCCCCGATCGGTAGTCATTATCGGTCATTTTCTTTGACGCGGGGTAGAGCAGTCCGGTAGCTCGTCAGGCTCATAACCTGAAGGTCGTTGGTTCGAATCCAGCCCCCGCAACCAATTTATGAATTACGAACCGTTCTAACGCCAGTTATGAGCGGTTTTTTTGTGCCTAAAACCCCAGTTTCTGCGCCATTTTTAGGTGCAACCTGTTCACAAGCTCAGTCCATCATTTCCATGAAAACAGGCTTTATACCCTCAAAATACCCCCATTCGTCTAAAAACCTGTCGGCTATTTCTCATCCAACCTTCAGGTCAAGAACCTAGCTTTTTCAATGCTTTCTGCGCGTCAGAATTTTTTGGAGTTCGAAAATATAAGCGCCCATCAAAAAAACTTTCGAAAAGTCGTATTTTTCATCGTCGTTTTTCAAACCCTTTGCAGACCTGAAGAAACAGAGAGTTTTCGCTGGACTAAGTGCCAAAGCGAAGCATTCATGTCTAACGCAAACACAAAGGGTAAAGATAATGAAAAACAATATGTTAGAGCGGGATATTGCCGAGTTGAGCTATATGCCGATGGCGCATTTAAAGGAGCTGTGGCAAAGCTATTACAATACTCCAGCGCCGCATTTTAATAAACTCACACTGGTGAATAAACTCGCCTACCGCATGCAGGAATTAGAATATGGAGGGCTGAAGCAAGAAGTCATCAATCTGCTGATGGATTACGGTAACAGCGTAAAGAAAAAGCGCAAACGCAAAGCTATGAAACCCGTCGTTGGCACAAGGCTGATGCGGGAATATGAAGGCACGGAGCATTAATATGGATTACACTTTCATCTCTGCGCTGGGCAAAGCATTCTCTTGGCAGCGCATGCTTGATGAAGGCAAATACGAAACGCCAAAGGAGCTGGCGCAACAAGAACAAGTCGAAGTCACGTATATGTATCGTGTGATGCGCCGGACACTTCTCGCCCCTGATATTATCGAAGCCATCTTAAATGGCACACAGCCCCGCACATTAACGCTGCAAAATGTGGTGCGCGGCTTGTGGAGGTGCGCTCATGATAGAAAAGACCGTTATAGGATGCATTTCTATAAACCACAAACACCCCATATTGTGGGCTATACAGGACTATTTTAAAGTTCAATGGAAAGTATAATGTCCATTATCGCAGTGTTTTGGACAACTTAATAACCATTGAGGCTGCAAAAACTCTTTGTATTTTGCGCACGTTTTTCACAAAAACTGATGTATGCGCACGTTTTTCATGGACTACGCACGTTTTTCATGGGATACTGCCCATATGATAACAAGAGCTTTACCAGAGACTGACGCACGTTTAGCGGGCTATTCATACCTCATTAGTCATTATGAGCTAAAAGCTCCTGTGCCTATGATTTTATCAGCTATTGGCCAAAAACATACAAAATATGAAACAAGTTTCTGGCGTGTTTTTACGCCTCGTCACGCACCGGATGAGAGTTTGCAGGGACATTTAACCTTTGCTTTGCGCTATGAAGGTATTGACCTTGCCGTTTTAAATGCTCTGTTTCACAAAATATCACCAGCTGAAATAGAGCAGATCGTAAAAAATGAACCAGGGGGAAGCTATGCTCGCCGCATATGGTTCTTGTTTGAATATTTAACAAACAGTGAATTAGATATTTCTGATATTAGCGGGCGTAGATATATCGACCTCGTTGATCCCAAGATTCAATATCCCGGACCGTCCCGCCAATCTAAGAGACATGGCATAAACAATAACCTCCCGGGCGTTAAAAACTTCTGTCCGCTTGTGCGCCGTACAGAAAAGCTTGATGCCTTGATCGCCCAAGACTTATCTCAAGCAGCGTTAGACAGTGTTGGTGCGATCCATCCTGATGTTTTAATGCGCGCTGCCAGCTTTTTATTGCTCGAGGATTCAAAAGCATCTTACGCCATTGAGGGTGAAACACCGCCACATAACCGTGCTGAGCGCTGGGGGCGTATTATTGGACAAGCAGGAAAAGCGCCCTTATCAAGATCTGAGCTGGAGCGCCTGCAAAAAGAAGTGATCGTTGATAGCCGTTTCATCCATATGGGCTATCGTGATGAAGGTGGTTTTATCGGTAGTCATGATCGCTCGACGAACATGCCAATCCCAAGTCATATATCAGCAAGACATCAAGATTTAGAGGCATTGATGAATGGCCTTATCGAGACGGCAGAACTTTTGAGTGACAGTGACTTCCCTCCCGTATTAGCGGCCACACTCATTGCGTTCGGCTTTGTGTTTATCCACCCATTTGAAGATGGGAATGGGCGTTTGCACAGATATCTGCTGCATCATGTGTTGATTGAAACAGGCTTTACGCCAAAAGGGTTAGTCTTTCCTGTTTCCTCCGTCATCTTAAAGCGTATTACAGATTATGTAACGGCACTTGAAGCATACTCCAAGCCGCGTCTATCTTTTGTTGAGTGGCGTGCCACAGACAAAGGTAATGTTGAAGTTCTCAACGAAACAATTGACCTCTATCGCTATTTTGATGCGACCACTCAGGCTGAATTCTTTTATGAATGTGTGCACGAAACGATAACCAAAGCACTGCCCGACGAGGTGAAATACCTGCAACAATATGACGAGATGAAAGCATTCGTGAATAATTACATTGATATGCCAGATCGTACAGCAGATCTGCTGATACGCTTTCTTCATCAAAATGATGGGAAACTATCTAACCGCGCCCGCAGTAAAGAGTTCTCTGCCCTTACGGATGAAGAGATTCAGGTGTTTGAAAACAAATTTGAAGAGATCTTCAAAGCATAAAAAATGTTCGCGAACATTTTTGGTGCGGACACCACGAACAAAATCGCGTACTCTTATCAACATAATAGCAGAACTATGTGTGTAGCCATGCAGAACGTCTTGTTCTGGCGTGGTTTTTTTGTGCCTCGTGCGCTGGTTTAACCGGCGCGCGCGGATTTCACAGTTACTTCTGGCGCATTAGGAAATGCGGCGGGCAAAGCCGCAGGATTTGCCTAGCGACAAAACAATTTTCTGGTACGCGCCCCCTTAAAATCAGCGACAAACCCGTGACTATCATGATCTTTGGTACGCGTACCAAGGGCGATCTTGCTTGCTTTTTTGATGCGCGTACCAGAGGCAATAAAGGATTTATAGATTTGTGGATCATCGTTCCCTTAACATTTTGTCCCTGTGCGCCGGTGTCGGCGGACTCGACCTCGGCATCCGAGTGGCGCAGCCAGATTCTCGCACAGTCTGTTATGTCGAGATCGAAGCCTTTGCGTGCGAAATCCTGGCAACGCGCATGGAGGACAAAACCATGGATGAAGCGCCTGTTTGGACGGATTTGCGATCCTTTAACGGCAAGCCATGGCGTGGCTGCGTGGATATCATCACTGCAGGATAATGGAGCATAACTTTGAAGCTATGCAAGATCATATATTACCGCTATCAAGCGCTTCAGATTTCTATTCCGCCAAGAATGAGTGGAGACTCATCGGTGTTGAAATTCATGATGATTTTGATAACTGTCCAAAGGGCGTATCACTGCCCCTTGAAACCCATGACCAGAGCATGGAAATTTGCCTCTCCATCTGGACTGAACCATGCAGCAAAGGGAGATTTTAGCTCTCCCTTATGCAATCCCATCAACAAACCGTACGCCGATTGGATACGCGTCGAGGGTTTTTTTGTATATATATTTATATACTTTACTCTGATGAGTGTATATAAATATATATACACATTATATGTTTTTGTCAATGTGAGGATATACAAATGAGCGTTAAAACCATCATCACCAGCCAATACCGCGATAAGGTAAACCACGCGGCATCAAGCCTTCATGGGATAGCTATACCACCTGAGGGCTGGCTTTGCACGGTCAGAAATGCACTTGGCATGTCAGCAGCGGCCTTGGCGCGGCGGCTTGGCAAAACCCGTGCGCTTGTCTCTAACACGGAAAAGGCAGAGCTGGATGGCGGTGTGACCATCAAGACCATGCGCTCCATGGCTGAGGCCATGAATTGCCGTTTTGTCTATGCCATTGTGCCGAAAGATAGTGTGGAGGATATTATGTCCACGCAGGCACAAGCCAAAGCCAAAAGGCAAGTGATGGAAGCTGGCAAACATATGGCGCTTGAACAGCAGTCACTTTCCCAAAAACAAATCGCCTTTGAGATAGAACGATTACAGCATGATATGTTGAAAGACATACCGGCCAATTTTTGGGATGATGAGGCATGAGCATAATATTTGATGAGCCGGATGGCGCAACCCCGCTTGATCCTGACGAGATGGAAGGGCTGAAATTTAAGCACATCACCACGCGGCGTGAGCTTGACCATCTTGAACAGGCCAATATCCAGAGCGGTATGGCGTGGATGAAGAAAAACAGACGCAGCGATCTTTTAATGCCCGCGAGCTTCACAGGCGTCTTTTCGGTGAAGTCTGGTCATGGGCGGGGAGTTTTCGGCGCACCGGTAAAAACATTGGCATTGATCCGTTGCATATTTCTGTGGAATTGCGCGTATTACTGGATGATATGCAATATTGGATCGATCATGAAACTTACGCGCCATATGAGGCGGTCATGCGTTTTCATCACAGGCTTGTGGCTATCCACCTTTTTGCAAATGGTAATGGTCGCCACGCACGGATTATAGCCGATGCGTTGTTGAGCAAGCTCTATAACCTGCCTGCGATAGATTGGGCAGGCGGTTATGATCTGGGATCAATGAATGACCGGCGCAAACAATATATTCACGCCCTCCGGCAGGCTGACAGGGGTGATTATCAGGCGCTCTTTGAATTTGCTGGCATAAGAAATGATGCGCAGGGAGAGTGAAAAGTGCCCTTATATTTTATTACTTCTGTTGAAAATCTTGATAGCGATCCACGAAACGTCAAAATTGGCATTTCAAAAAATATCGAAAGAAGAATAGGCCAACTACAAACAGGAAGTCCGCATAAACTCAAACTTATGGGCTATATTGAAGCAAATAACGATAAAAAGCTTGAAAAAACTCTGCATAAAAAATATTCGAACCATAGGGGAATTGGGGAATGGTTTTGCTTAAATGCATGCGCTGTGCTTGATGAACTTTGTATAAAATCCACGAGATCATATATTACCGTGTCCGATGACCCATTTGAGATATGTTCCCATGATTCAGATGGTATCCCTGAGTTTGTAGGAGCTTGGCAATGGGGTAATATAGATTACAGCCAATTTTGTCCCAAATGTGGCTGGGGTGGTGGTTTGAGTTATAACGAAAACTGGTGTGGTGATGGATGTCTAAAGTGTGGATTTCTCTCTACTTTTGATGGAAACAATAACGAAGATATAGAGTGAACCTCTGTCAGCTTACGCAGGTGGTTTTATTGCATACCTGCTATTCAGCTCATTACTAATGTTTTCCAGTGAAGCCAAGGCATTCCGGCGTTGATATGTTCCAAAATGGCTTTGAACCAGCGCATTAAATAATTGGCGATAAAGGCCATGCAATTCTCCAAGTGAAAGTTTTGACAATTCATAACGGGTAATCAATTTTGTCATGGGGGTGTTCCTTCTTTGCTTTAGGCCTCAACTATCGAGACCTTTCGTTTCCCCATATGTGCGGAAAGGACTCGTGGTTGTGGGCGGCAAAGAAAACAGGAAGAGAACCTGTTTACCTGTGGTACTGAAAATTAGGGTAGCTTAGGCCATTTAGATAAATTAATATTTCGCTGTAATATACAGTGATACTGCTTTAGGTGTTATGTATGGAAAGGTTTTTGGTTAATCACCCCAATACCTCTTGGACTGATGCTTGGTAAAGGATATGCTGAGGAGTAAGCTATTGATGACAGCAGATTCCGTATGAAAATAACAATAACCCACCCCATCTTCGGCAAAATACATGAATATCGGGGTGTTTTTGGAGGTGAGGGATGAATGGCTCTATTACAGAAGTTATTAAGCAATTAAAAAGTAATCATGACTTGAATGAAAATGCATATAAACGATTCAAACAACATGTTTTTTGGTTTGTTTATTTTTTACCTAGTGTTGTTGGTACATTGATTCTATGGGAGTTTGCAAAATCACCAAGCCTAAAGGGTTTGCTAGCTGTTGGCCTTATAATCGCATTGCACGTAAAAATTAAAAATCACATGTATCAAACTGCTCAACTATATACTGTTGGTGAAAAAACAGAAGGGAAGCTTTTAAAGGGATCTTATTATTACCATAAAACAGGTTTTCATGCAGTTTGTGCATTTAAAACCCCTCATGACAATAAACAACATAAATTAACAACGATATTTCATGATTATTGGGCGGGTAATGTGTGGAAAATACAGTTGGTGGATAATGAGGAAAAAATATTGCGAGAGGAGGCGCAGAAAAGCTCATTTTCTTGCCCTAAGTATGTACAATTATTAATAGGTAAAAAAATTCATATACTTTATTTGCCAAGTAAGCTTCCAAAGTCTTCTTCGTTTCGAGGTTTTTCTAGGGCAGTATGGAGTTTTCTTTCAATAAAGCCAAGTGGTTTCACCTTATATTGTAGTGATGTAGCAAAATGTTATTGCCTTAGTAAACAGCGTTATGCACAGCACTTAAGTACTATTGAGCTTAGAGCGAATACTGATAAAGCAAGTGAGTTTCTTTAAGAAATGCAAATATTGGGTAATTTTTATATATTTTATATTAAATGGCTTAGCAATAATAGCTCTAGGGATGCTTTTATTGCTAATCATTATAGGCTTGAGTGTTTATTTTCAAGTTGGCGAGATAGGCATTAATAAAATTCATTTTAGGTTTGGCGAATGATTATCATGACACAAAATCCTCATAAACGGTGGATATGATAATTTCGGTAGTTTTATTGCCCGTATGTTGGCGCGTGCTTTATTTGATAAAATACATGAATATCGGGGTGTTTTTGGAGGTAAGGGATGAAAAAAATAAGTTCTCTATGTAAATCTTTTTCTTTTATAATATTTGCGATAATTGCTTCAATCTTTATTGCAAAGCTGTTTTTTATTCCTGGAATTACAACAAAATTAAAGATTACGCCTAATTTCCAAGCCATAATAATTAATGTTCTATTTATTACGATACTAATAGAATCTTTGTTAAAGAGAATATCACCATTTTTCTCTATTTTTCCCATTTTGTTTTTTGGAGTATATTACTCAATTTATTTTTATGAAAAAATAAATTTCACCCTACTAGAAAGTGAAGTCCTTGAAAACAACGAGCCTATCAACGTAGAATTCGACCTAAAAAACGATATATTAGTATTTGATACTGAAAATTACTTTGTGGCAAAATATTTCCTCGAAGAATATGATATTCCTATCGTTTACTATAAAAACAATATCAAAAAATACAAAAGTGATTATTTCTCTTATCACATAATTAACCACGAAAAATGTACGGAACTATCCTCCCTGATTAAGAGTCATAAATTATTAGCTAATCAAGAAGGAGTATCAATTCGTAGATTTGAAGCTCCAGCTCCTAAGAACAACTATTGCCATGTAACCATACCAGATGAATTACCAAATGATTCAAACATTATTAAAATTACGCAATCCAATATGTTTGATATAAAATGGAATCATAAAATTTTAGAGAAACTTCAGTATAATATTTCCAATGATGCAGGAAAAAGCCAAACAATTGAATCATTAATACCTTTACGCCTTGCTACCCAACGCCTTGCTCCAGTTCCGCTTCTGTATATAGAATTCGGTTATAAAATGAATAATGGTAAAGTGGCTCTATTCATATCTGACCTAAAATTCTATTTAAAACGTACAGAAGCAAGCCCTAAAACGACAGTGGGTTATTTAGATCCAGAAATTTTTGGAAAAGCATTTAATATAAAGAAAATTAAAATATCAGAACGAGATGTTAAAGAAAGCGATATGTATGTTGAACGATTAGTAAATAAGATAATTGATAGCAAATGAATAAAACTCCTATATATGGTAATTTTGGCAGCTTTATTGCCCGTATGCTGGTGCGTGAGGAGAATATACAGCTTATTCTTGCGTGGTGGAGCGTGATGGAAGCGGAAAAATTCGCAGCCGAATTATATGGCAAAAACACACCCGAATATGTTAAGCTTGATAACAACAAAAACCAGCGGAAATTCTGCAAGGGGTTAAACCCGATGTGGTGATTCATACATCTGGCCCTTTCCAAAAACATAGCTATCATGTTGCGCGTGCCGCAACCAAAATTCTGATATTTTTTTAGTGCATTATATAACCGTGGTATGTTACTTACTGAGGTTGCATTTTATAGCCTGCTTTTAGATGAGGAGTTGGTGGATGAATGCCGATTAATAACGCTAATTAAAAAAAGAGGAATACTAATAATGAGCGATACTAAATCTACTTCACGTGATGTTGAAAAAACATATTCTACTTCTCAATCAGTTGAAAAGCTGCGTCGTTTGGCCGATTGCCTAGAGAAGGGTGAAAGATTTGATATTCAGATTGCTGGGGAGCGTATTTATGTGCCTAAACATGCTGTGTTTAACATAGAGCATGAGCGTGATGAGGAAGGTGAAGAGATCGAATTCCAAATCAAATGGAAACATAACGATTAAATATAAACCGAACATATAATTTAAGAAAGGATAGAGTATGCCATTATTGACGTCGCCTATTGATGGTTCCCCTATGCGGCAAATTCACCGTTATGGAATTGAGATTGATGTATGCCCTGTTTCTGGAGGAATCTGGCTTGATAAAGGGGAGTTGGAAAAGCTTATGCACCTTTTAAAAGAAGAAGCCGTAGCTGATCAAGCCAATGAAGCATCAGGCCGTTCCAATCGTGATTATGACGAGGGTAAGCGCTATAAAGAGAAAGGATATTATGGTTCAGGAAAGCACCATAAAAAAGAAAGTAAGCTATCCCAAATTATGGATTTATTTGATTTTTAATGGTGTAATCTATTGAAGTCATGGAGGGGGTAGTGATTTCAGTCTCTTATGGAGCCTCTCCCCCTTCAATTGATCCGCTTTAAGTTGTGAAGATTGGGCGTTGTTGCTTGCGCTTCACATTATTGAGTATTTTCATTTTAAATGGTTTTTGCTGTTGTTTATTAACTAGGGTTCTATTTACGCTTGGGAAGCTTATTAACTTATAAGTTTATGTATTGGTAGGATATGTGGCATGGAAATAAGGGGTAATATAAATTTTCTTAATCCTATGCGGAGCTATAACACAGCGTTGCTTAATAAATCTAAAGCAGGATTTTCGCTAGTTGAGTTAAGTATTGTTCTGGTTATTATTGGCCTGTTGGTAGGTGGGGTTCTTGTTGGCAAAAACTTAATTCATATGGCAAAATTACGAAATGTTATAACGGAGTTTCAGGCATATCAAGCTGCTATAAATACTTTTATTGGAAAATACTCATTCTTGCCAGGGGACATGCCTAATGCAACAGAGTTTTGGGGTGTTGATGGTAGTGGTTGTCCTGCAGGAACGGGCACAACAGGCACCTGTAATGGTGATGGTGATGGTAGTCTTGGTATTGTGCTTGAGGAGCATTTTCTCTTTTGGGAGCATTTGTCGCATGCAGGCTTGATAAAGGGGAATTATCTTGGTGCTGTTGCACCTTCTGATCATTCTCAGCCTGCCACAAATTATGTGCCAGCTTCTAAATTTTCTAATGCCTATTGGTCATTTGGGCATGGTGGTGCACGCCCAGTCAATTATGGCTCTCTAAATCCGGGTATTGCTCTTACGCTTGGGGCTGATGGCTTTGCGAGTGGTCGGTCTTGTTTTGGGTGTGGTGGTGTTTTAAGGCAGGAAGATGCTTGGGGTATTAATAATAAATTGGATGATGGTAGTGGTAATACAGGTAAAATTCGTTCTGATATGCTATTAAGCGGGCGTCTTGTTGATGATGTATGCAATAGTTATGATCTTACAAATGAAGCGGATAAATGTGTGCTTGGGTTCGTATTATCTGAGTAATAATTAGTCGCTTGCTAAGGTTATCTTCTCTTGTTGTAAGGTAATAAGTTAAATATAAAGGCCTATGCTTAGGCGCTAGAGTTATTATCTTAATCTAATAAATGCCGAACCTTTTGGATCATTTCTATTTATTAGCAAGTTGTTGTCCTGATATGATAAAAGCTATGAGGTTACTAGTGATTCAAAATGCTGCTCTACTGCTTTTGTATCATCTCTAAACATAGTGTTAATCCATGCAAATTATAATTTGCAGACTTAATGAGGACTTAGGATATTATTCTCTAAGATATGCAACTCATAAAGTGTATGTAATATGCTGAAATATAACTAGAAAATGGTGGAGCAACCAATGGTTTGATCTACTAGCCATCAGTTTCCCTGTTACCCCTTAATCTACAGGGTAAAATCACAAAACAACAGGGAAATACACCTTTTCACCGCATCTATACATTCTGTACCCCAGAGTTTATAGGGCGTTACATGATACTTCCCTAAAAATAAAAGCAGGGAACTAGCAGGGAAACTATATTTTATCAAAGCACATTCTATTCTGACTTTTCTGAACAAAAAAACAACCATGCAATTGCGATACAGGCGGAAAGGATAGATGCCAATAGAATGCCGAATTTGGCAGAATCCACTAATTCCGGATTGTTGGTGAAGGCTAGATTCGTGATAAAAACAGACATAGTGAAACCCACACCGGCGACCATACCCACGCCCACTACTTCTTTCATGGAAACGCCTTCAGGCAGTTTTCCTGCTTTCAGTTTAATGCCGATATAGCTAAATAAAATGATGCCCAGTGGTTTACCAACGACTAGCCCGGCAACAATGCCCCACATGACGGAAGATTCCAGCGCCACCATCAGGGTATCACCGGATAGAACTATCCCAGCGTTAAACAGCGCGAAAAGCGGAAGAACGATAATACTCACCGGATTGATAAATAGCAGCTCCCAGCGTTGCAGTGGGGTGGAAACAATTTTCATATGCCGGTGCATTTCTTCTGTCAGGTCATGCTGACTTTCAGAAGAAAGCATGGCCGCATGGGTTTTATTATTGCTGCTTTCAAAATTATCAAGAAGACCACGTAATTTATCGATAAAACTGCTTTGATGCAGATAGGTTTTTGCAGGAACTGTGAAAGCCAAAAGCAGCCCGGCAAGGGTGGCATGAAGGCCTGATGCATGCACATAGGCCCATAATATCACGCCTAAAATGGTGTAGACAAAACCATTGGTAATACCCATCCGGTTAACGCCTATCAGTAATGTCAGCGGAATCAGCGCCAGTAATAGTGAGGCATAGTGCAACTGCTCAGTATAGAAGATTGCAATGATAAGAATCGCTCCGATATCATCAAAAATCGCGAGTGCGGCAAGAAAAATGGAAATACCTGCGGATATACGCGAGGCAAGGATCGCTAATATGCCGATGGCAAACGCTGTATCGGTAGCCATAGGGATGGCCCAGCCATGAACTCCTTCGCTGCCATAGTTAAGAAGAGCGTATAACATGCCTGGAACCACCATCCCCCCGATTGCAGCAATAATAACCAAGCTGACATTTTGAGGATCATGCAGTTTTCCGGCCATGATAGAGCGTTTAATTTCGAGGCCAAGGATAAAGAAAAACAGCGCCATAAAACCGCTATTGATCCACTCAGAAAGTGGCATGGTAAATTGTCCGTCATTAAACAGGAACCCAAGCTCCTTCTCTGAAATATGAGCTATCGGATTTTCCCAGGGCAGGTTAGCTAATGATAGCGCAATAATGGTCGCAATCACCAATAGCAGGGCTGCCGTGGTCTGTTTTCGGATAAAGTTTTCTAGTGGAGAAAACACTTCTCCCACGCTTCTTTCCAGAAGCGTTTGTAATAATTTATCGCGGCTATTCTTCTGAGAATGATTGGCCATAGATATGCTTGTAACCTCAACGCCTTGATTGTTTGTTTTTCTCTAAGGCCTCTTTTCTGGCTTCACCTTCATCATGCAGCACTTTGGCGGCAGTCACACCGTAAGCATAATGTCTGGAGATATTTTCAATGAAAATTTCGGTGTCGGATTCTTCAATGCTGGAACCGGAAAGAACCTTGAGTAAATGCACTAGTGTGATTTCTGTTTTTACTGCTTCTGCAAGTAAATCCCTCAAGAGACAGTGAAGCTCTTCCGGAGCGGCATCGCCATTCATGGCAGTGACATAATCTCTTGTTAAATAGTTTAAGTGGCGGTATTTTTTATCGCCTTTTTTGTAAGTCATGGCTTGCTCCTTTAAGTTTTTCATTCGGTGTAGTAACAACTTCAATTTTCAAAAGAATTCCTCAACTATTTATACTGGTTAAAATGGATAATCGGCACTGGTGTCACATGTGTTTTTGAGCAGCGTGAATGCATTCAATGCACGCTTGGCTGTTGCGGGAGAGTCAAAGGTGAGCTTTGCTTTTCTGGTAGGCTTACCTTTATTGGCTTTGCTGTTCTCTGAAACGATACCTTTGGTATGAGAGGTGGTAATGTTGCCGGAGATTTCGATCTCCTCACCGTCGCGATTATAGCCACTTAGCTCTATTTCTGATACATAACGCCAATCTATCTTTGTTTCAGCGGTATAGTTTTCCTTGCCGTCATTGCAGCTATAACTAACACGTAGCCTGCTGGCACAAGGCTCTTGGATGTAGGCAGTGGTATCGGGGATGATTTCTCCATTATGGCATTTTGTTTTGGTGTTTATATCAATGATGCCAAGTTTCACCAGATAGGCAAAGAAATCATGTGCCTGTTGAGGTTCCGCCTGAAAAACTGGCGGTGTTTTTACTGCCTTGCCTTTAGCATATGCAGGTGTAAATATAGGTAACGCCAGCACCGCTAACGCCAGACAAACTTTATAAAATGGCATGGTTCTTCCTTTTTTAAATGAGTAACTTAAATAATAGCAATCCAACCTGAAGCCAGACTGAAGGCAGGCAAGAAAACGTATAAAGCGCCTTCAGTTGGAGATAAGGCCGGAATGCTAATATGGTTTTATAAGCTCGGATACACCGAGTTTACAAACCAAGGAGAAAATCATGGTTACGCACATAAAAAGAATTAAAGAATTGCCAGTCAAAGCAGTGAAAACTGTTATTGCCCCAGTAATTCTTCCCCTAATAAAAAAAGAAGCTGAACCAGCAATCTTCAGTAAAGCATGGGAATGGGATCAGATGTGTAATCACTGTGTTGACTAAGAAACAGGGAAAACATACTTACATCCTTCAGGCTGGCTTCAGGTTGAGGGGGTAAATATATGTGATAAAACAAAAACCTTTCTTATAGGAGTGCTAGGATGATAAACACGATTAAGCAATGTATGAAGAAGCTTCTCAGCAAATGTTGTGGTGGAGTTTCTGTTAAAAATGGGAAGCCGTCTAAAACGCCAGTAGCCAAGAAACCGGCTGAGAAAAAAACTAACAGCTAAATTTAACTGTCACCTTCAGGCCGCCTTTCCTGGTTGCCTGATCCAACGTCAATGTAGCGTGATGTAGGTCACAGATACGTTTAACGATAGCAAGGCCAAGGCCGCTGCCGGATTTGTTATTATTTTGGCTCTTTTGAAAGCGTTCTAATACCATGTCATACTTATCGGGCGAAATACCAGGGCCATTATCCATGATATATAATACCACACTGCCTTTTGACTTGGTGGCACTGACTTGTATTGCACCACCTTCAGGGGTGTGGTAGATCGCATTGCGAATGAGATTATGGAGAAGAATGGAAAGGCTTTCTTCGCTGGCAAGTAGAGTGAGATTGCCCTGTGATTCCAGTTTTAGACTGATCTGTTTTTCATCTGCCACGCTCATTAAATTAGCAATAACATGCGCGGATAACTGCTCTAGATTCACTTTCTCCATTGCCAAATCAACTCTGTCGGCTGTGAGACGTGCCAGCGTGAGCAATTGCTCTATTAACCGTTCATTTTGGTCAATAGCGATGAGCACATTCTGGTGTGCTTTTTGCTGTATTTCCGGATCATCCGTACTCATGGCAATTTCAGTTTGCAGACGGATGCCAGCTAACGGAGTGCGCAATTCATGGGAGGCATTAGCCGAAAAATCCTGCTCATGATGCGATCGGTCTTCAAAATAAGAAACTAGCCGATTAATGGCATTAATCAGAGGACGAATTTCTTTCGGAGCCGTTTTTTCATCAATCGGGGCTAATGTTTCGGCAATACGATTTTCTATATCCTGCGACAGCGTTTCAATTTCCTGTCTATAACGCTTCTGCGCACATATTTTGACAAACCATTTAGGAAGAAACAACAAAGCGATACCCCATGTTTTTGATTGTTTCAATCACCCCTTTACCTAGCTTTTTACGAAGTTTAGACACATGCACCTCAATGGTATTGCTTTCTATTTCCATGCCCCAGCCATACATGCTGTCTTCAATCACTTGTTTGGATAAAACCTCGCCCGGCTTTTCCATAAGCAACTGCAAAATGGCGAATTCTTTTGGGCCGAGTGCAATATCTTTATTTTTAAGTGTCACGTTCTTGGTGGCGGGGTTAAGCTCAATATCGCCTGTTTTCAATAAAGGTTGTGATCTCCCTTCGCGGCGTCGGTGTAAGGCTCTAATTCGGGCTTTTAATTCATCCAGTTTAAAGGGTTTAATCAGGTAATCATCCGCGCCAGTATCCAGCCCTTTGACTTTATAGCTGGTCTTGTCATAGGCTGTGAGCATCAGAATAGGTACTTCACTCTTTGATGCTCGGATTTCAGCCAGCAAATCCAGCCCTGAACCGTCAGGTAAGCCGATATCCATCAGCAGCATGTCATATTCATGGGTTTCAAAGGCAAGCGTGGCAGACTCTTTATCTTCCACCCAATCCACGGCATAACCTTCCAAATTCAGCGCGGTTAGAAGACCATCGCCAATAATTTTATCGTCTTCTACAACCAGTATGCGCATGCTGTTTCCTTTATTGATGCTTTCACCCTCCCACTATCGCCTTTTTACCTTACGCCTAGCTGAAGGATAAAGCGATGGATAAATAAAAAAAGGCCAGTTATTTCAAACAACTGACCTTTTTCTTCTTCTCACAAATCATGTGAGCTTGACTATTCAATAAGCTATAAACAGCTTATTTCTTTGAAGAAGCGCCACCAGGATTATTGCCTTTATATCCAGGCTTACTGCCCGAACCTTCAGCTTTCTTTTCATTTTGTGGTGCTTCTTGTGGTTTTTGCTCTTCTTTTTTCTGTTCGTTATTTGACATGATATGTCTCCTTTAAAGGTTGATAGTGAAACAGAAGGGAGAGAGGGTAGCTTTTCTAACAGTCAAATTAACAATGTATCTAAATGAATGTTCTGTTAAAAGTCGTATCCGCTCGTCCTTCTAATGGCTGTTATATCTTGCCAACCTGAAGCCCGGCTGAAGGCATCAAATTAAATCCGGTGCGGACTGGTATCTTCCATAGGAGCAGGTTCTTTTGTCTCGCCACCTTCTTCTGCGTCCGTTTTTTCATCCGTAGTATTGTCGGGGCCTTGAGTTTCTTTGATCTTGTTCTCTGGCTCATCTTCGTAAGGCGTATAATTTTCCTCATTATCATCATAAGGGCCTTCCATGACTTCATGACCAACATCTGTTTCATCATGCATTTCCGCATCAGAATCTATGCTTTCCTCATTGTTGAAAATACCCTTGACCCAATCGCCAATCCCTTCGGCATGAGCACTCTGAACATTTGCTGCAAAAAGCAGACTCACGGTTGATACGGTTAATAGTAATTTATTCATAATGGCTCCATTAGTTGATGTTGATATGTATTGAGGATATGGAGCACAAAACAGCGTCACCTTAACCTTGGCTGCAAACCATAGATAAGCAACCTGAAATCCAGCTGAAGGCACAAAAGGCCAACGCAATAATGCATTAGCCTTTTGGTAGATGTGGGTAGCAGATTCTACGATGCAGCCAGCTTACGGGGTGCTGCATGATCAAGGATATGGCCGACTTCAGCAGCATTCTTTGTTTTCCAAAGCATACAGCCAAACGTAATAATGCCGATGATGTTCTCATCTTTATCTTTAACGATCAAGCGATTTATCTGATGCTCGCGCATGAGAGTAGCCGCATCCTCCAGCGTATCGTCTTCCTGGCAGCTATGCACCTCACTGGTCATGCTATCTTTCACCTTGCTGTCTTTTGGATTGTCACCATTTGCCAGTGTACGTAATACAATGTCACGGTCAGTGATCATGCCAACGCAATGCTCTTTATCCTCGCCTACTGGCAATGCGCCGCAATCTATTTCCTTCATTTTTCGGGCTGCTGCCGTAATGCTATCATTGGGGCCGATAAATACGGGGTCTTTTGTCATAATATCTTTTACTTGCATGGGATATCTCCTTGGTTGGTTATTAGCCGGAAGTTCCAGCCATACGCCAGACTACCCAACCAAGCTGAAATCTGACTGAAGGATTAAATTATCTATTAGGCGTATAATCTGTCTTTATGGAAGGGGCTGTAGTAGATTAGCTGTTTCAAAAGCACCATATTCTAAGAATTTTCAGTTTCTCTTTTGGTGAACCATAGTTGAATCTAAACTCACATTCTTTTAGAAACAAGTTAAAATTTTCTTTTGG
>Ga0316204_10001628_pt1 | contig 58315 bp, 59 predicted proteins | sample 6monrhotite_MG_2_FD_205661 | JGI IMG/M metagenome (GOLD analysis project Ga0316204, IMG submission 205661) | Microbial mat bacterial communities from mineral coupon in-situ incubated in ocean water Damariscotta River, Maine, United States -... | ecosystem: Environmental > Aquatic > Marine >...
TTTCGCCCGATATGGTCATATTGTCGGTGTTCATCACCCCGTGAATAAACCCGATCGACATCCACTTTGCGATCAATTTGGCTTGCCGTGCAATGATCATGCGGAACAAATCAACAGTGTCGCTGGCATCGGGATAGTGCCGCGCAATCACATGATCCCGCAGGGCCGCTAGTGCCTCAAGATCGCCGCGCGCGGCGAAATACTGAAACGTGCCAACCCTGATGTGGCTGGCCGCAACACGGGTTAAAATTGCACCAGGCAGCGGCGTTTCGCGCAGCACGATTTCCCCCGTTGTCACCGCCGCCAAGGCGCGCGTTGTGGGTACACCAAGGGCATGCATGGCCTCGGACACCAGATATTCGCGCATCACAGGCCCCAGCCAGGCCCGCCCATCGCCGCCGCGCGAAAATGGCGTGCGCCCCGACCCCTTTAACTGAATGTCGCGGCGTGTGCCTGCTGTATCGATAATTTCCCCCAACAACACCGCGCGCCCGTCGCCCAATTGCGGTGACCAGCCGCCAAATTGGTGCCCCGCATAGGCCTGAGCCAGTGGTTCCGCCCCATTTGGCAGTTTGTTGCCCGTAAAAAAGGCAGGATCCGCCATGTCGTCTTTTCCAAGGCCAAGTTCAGCCGCCAGCGCGTCATTACGGGCAAAAAACGCTGGCTTTGCGACGGCAACCGGCGCTTGGCGGGCATAAAAATGCTCTGGCAGGCGGGCATAGCTGTTGTCAAACGTGACCATCACAAACGACCCAGCCGCTCGGTTAACAGGGCGAATAATCCCTCGGCATCCACATCGCCCATAAACATCGCGTTGGGCGCGCGGTCGGTGACGCCCCACCAATCGGCCACGGTCATACCCATGGTCAGTTCTGACTGTGTCTCGATTTCGACGTTGACAAACCTGCCGGTGAACAGATCGGGGTTGATCAGATAGGCGGTCACACAGGGATCATGCAAAGGCGCGCCAAGCGAGCCATATTTTTCCTTGTCGTACCGTTCAAAAAATTCGGTCATTTCCGCCACCGCAATACCGACTTTGGTACCAAGGGCGCGAAAGGCGTCGTTGCGGGTTTGTGTGACCAGCGCCTTATGGGTAACATCCAGCGGCATGACCGTTATTTTACCGCCATATTTGAAAACAATATCAGCGGCTTGTGGGTCGACATGAATGTTAAATTCAGACGCCGGTGTAATGTTGCCCACTTCAAAATAAGCCCCCCCCATCAGCACAATTTCCGCAATCCGGTCGGCAATATCGGGGGCGTTTTGCAGGGCGGTTGCAATGTTTGTCAGCGGGCCAAGCGGGCAAAGCGTTACGGTGCCCGGTTTTTCGCGCCGCAATGTGTCGATAATGAAATCAACCGCGTGCCCTTCGGTCAGTGGCATGACGGGGTCGGGCAATATTGGGCCATCAAGGCCGGTTTTACCGTGAACATGTTCCGCCGTTACCAGATCCCGCCCCAAAGGCGCGGCGCATCCGGCATAGACGGGTACATGAACTTTTCCCGCTAACTCACAGATCATAAGCGCATTTTTTTGTGTCAGCGCCAAGGGGACATTACCCGCCACAGCGGTAATACCCAGAACATCGATTTCTGCCGGGCTGGCCAAAGCCAACAGAATCGCCACGGCATCATCCTGCCCGGGGTCGGTGTCGATGATGATTTTACGCGCTGTCATGGGTTGTTCCTTTACCGTTGCGCCAGTTTTGCGCCGCTTGGGCGAAATTGTCCAGCAATGGCAAGCCCAACAGCAAAAGGGCGCACAGCAACAAGGCGGCCCGCTGAAACCAGAGGCCGCCTTTTATGCCGCTTTGGGAAAAATCAGCTAGCCGTCAAAATCCGCAATTTCGGTCAACCGCAAGGCGGCGGGTCGCAGTTTGGCCAGTTCCATCAGGTTTACGGTATCGGCGGTAAAATCACCCCAGGATTGCACCAGATCGCTGGGCGCGGTGCCCGGTGCAATCGGGTATTCAAAGTTGTCGGCGGCATAAATTTCCTGTGCGGCGGGGGACGCCAGATATTCCATGAATTTGATCGCATTTTCACGGTTGGGCGCGGATTTGGTCAGGGCCACACCGGAAACATTCACATGGGTGCCGCCGCTTTCAAAGGTCGGAAATACGATGCGCACTGAATCAGCCCATTCTTTTTGGTCCGGATCTGCCAGCATTTGGCCCATATAATAGGTATTGCCGACGGAAATATCGCACTCACCGGCCCAAATCGCTTTGACCTGAGCGCGATCATTGCCTTGTGGCTTGCGGGCCAAATTGGCCTTTATGCCGGTCAGCCAATCCAATGTTGCCGCCTCGCCTTGATGGGCAATCATCGCCGAGGTCAGCGCAATATTATAGCTGTTGGTCCCGGATCGCGTGCAAATCCGGTCGGCCCATTTCGGGTCGGCCAGATCCTCATATGTGGTCACGTCGCCAATCGCCACGCGGTCGCGACTGGCATAAATAACCCGCGCACGGCTGGTCAGGCCAAACCATTGATTTCCCGGATCGCGAAATGCGGCGGGAATGTTCGCCGCCAGAATAGGCGATTTTACCGCTTGGGTCAGCCCCGCCTCGACAATTTCGGCAAGGCGGGAAATATCCACCGTCATCACCAGATCGGCGGGGGATCGGTCGCCCTCGGCGGACAGACGTTCGCGCATGCCTTTGCTGAGGAACGCGACGTTAACTTTGATGCCGGTTTCTGCGGTAAAGCCATCGATCAGCGGTTGGATAAGGTCAGGCTGGCGGTGTGAATAAACGTTAACCTCTTGCGCCGTGGCGGCAAGTGGAAGGGCCAAAAGAGCGGCGCCAAGGGTGGCTTTGAAAAATGTCATCGATGATTCCTGCGTGTGTTTGTGTTGCGGGTTTATTTCTGACTAAAACAGTCAGGTCAATACCTGATTAAAAATATCAGGTATTATTTTGCCCGCTCATCAATCTTGACCTGATCCCACAAACCATCCATTTCCGCCAAATTCGATTGGCTCGGGGTTTTACCCATACCGGCCAGTTTCGCCTCTACCCCTTCAAACCGGCGCTGAAATTTTGCGTTGGCCGCCCGCAATGCCTCTTCCGGGTCGATTTTCAGGTGCCGCGCCAGATTGGCCATGACAAACATCAAATCACCGTATTCCTCGACCTGATCGGCATGCGACAGATCGGCGGCCTCGTGCAATTCGGCGGCTTCTTCGACGATCTTGTCCAGAACCCCGCCGATATCCGGCCAGTCAAATCCCACGCGGGCGGCGCGTTTTTGTAATTTGACCGCACGGGTCAGGGCAGGCAGGTTCACCGCCACCCCCGCCAGCGCTCCTTTCGGCCCATCGCTGGCGCGTTCTGCCGCCTTGATTTTTTCCCAATCCACAGTTTGCTGCGCGGCGGATTTATCACGGCTTTCCTCGCCAAACACATGCGGGTGGCGCGCGACCATTTTGTCGGAAATTGCCTTCGTTACACTGTCAAAACTGAAATGTCCCAGTTCTTCGCCCATCGCTGTGTGATACACGGTTTGCAGCAGTAAATCGCCCAGCTCGCCTTCTAGATCACCCCAGGATTGGCGCTGAATGGCGTCCGCCACCTCATATGCTTCCTCAATTGTATAAGGCGCGATGCTGGCAAAATCCTGTTCTATATCCCACGGGCAACCGGTTTCAGGATCGCGCAATCGCCGCATGATTTCCAGCAATCGCGGCAGGCCGCCCATAGGGTTGTGGATCAGATCATCACTAGAATTAGTCATTGCGGTTGCGCCTAAATTGGGAAACTCTGGCCCCGAGTTATCACAGCCCCAAGGATCAGGTCCACCATGCCCGTATTAAACCGCATCGCCGACTATGCCGATGAAATGGCCCAGTGGCGCCAGCATTTGCACCAGCACCCCGAATTGGGGATGGAATGTTATGAAACAGCCGCCTTTGTGGCACAGCGGCTGCGGGAATTCGGGGTGGATGAAATTCATCAAGGCATCGCCAAATCCGGTATCGTCGCCCTGATCAAAGGGCAGGGCGCGGGGCAGGTGATCGGGTTGCGCGCCGATATGGATGCCTTGCCGATACATGAAACATCGGGCGTTGAATACGCGTCCAAAATTGCCGGCAAAACGCACGCTTGCGGCCATGACGGCCATACAACGATGTTGCTGGGGGCGGCGAAATATTTGGCCGAGACGCGGAATTTTACCGGCACCGTCGCGTTGATTTTTCAGCCCGCCGAGGAAAATGGCGGTGGTGGTCAGGTGATGGTGCAAGAGGGCATTCTGGATCGTTTTGACATAGCCGAGGTTTACGCGCTGCACAACGCCCCAAATTTTGTCGAGGGCGGATTTTACACCACGCCCGGCCCGATCATGGCGGCGGTTGATACTTTTTCGATTGATATCAAGGGGGTGGGGGGGCACGGCGCCATGCCGCATGAATGTGTTGACCCGATCGTGGCGGCGGTTGGCATCGCAACCGCGATACAAACCATCGTCAGCCGGAACAATTACACGCTGGATGATCTGGTGGTATCGGTGACGCAAATCCATGCGGGCAGTGCCGACAACATCATTCCAGAACATGCCTTTGTCGGGGGCACGATCCGCACCTTTGATAAATCAGTTCAGGCGATGGTGCATAAACGGCTGGGCGAAATCGTCGCGGGTCAGGCGGCGTCTTATGGCCTTGAGGCGGCGTTGACGATCGAGGTAGGCTATCCGGCGACGATAAACGATCCCGCCAAAACCGAATTTGCCGTGGGTGTTGCCCAAGAAATTGCCGGTAAAAATGCCGTGGTGCCAGATGCGGGCCGCGAAATGGGGGCCGAGGATTTTTCCTATCTGCTGGAAAAACGCCCGGGGTCATATTTGTTTGTGGGGCAAGGCGATGGGCCGTGTCTGCATCATCCGGCCTATGATTTTAATGACAAAGTTTCACCGGTGGGTGCATCGTTCTTTGCGCGGCTGGTGGAATTGTCACAACCTTTAGAAAAATAACAAGGTGACAGCATGTTAGAGGGCGAAGTTGAAGTAGATATTGCAATTACGCGGAAAACCCAAAAGGGAATTACGCAGGAAAATAGCTTTGCTGGCGTGGTGTCGTTTCTGCGTCGCGTCTATAGCAAAGACCTGACCGGTGTTGAACTGGCGGTCACCGGTGTGCCCTTTGATATGGCCGTGTCCAACCGTCCGGGTACCCGTTTTGGCCCGCGAGCCATCCGCGCCGCCAGCACGTTGCAACCCTATGATCGCCCCTATGGCTGGCAGGTTGATCCGCTGTCTGACCACAATGTGATTGATTACGGCGATGTTGCCTTTGATTTTGGCCAGATTTCCGAATTTCCGTCGCTGTTGGAAAATCACATTTCAGGGATCATCAACGCAGGCGCAGGCGCGTTGGTATTGGGCGGGGATCACTATATCACCTTCCCGATTTTGCGGGCCTATGCCAAAAAATTTGGCCCCATGTCGATGATACAATTTGATGCACATTCAGATACTTGGGTGGATGACGACCCCAATCGCATCGACCATGGCACGATGTTTTACAAGGCGGTCAAAGAAGGGCTGATTGATCCGAAAAAATCCGTGCAAATCGGGATCCGCACCAGCAATGCCGATACTTTGGGGGTGAATATCATTGACGCGCCCGAGGTACATCGCCTTGGTGCGGCGGCTGTGGCGCACAAGGTGAAATCAATCATCGGTGCGGCCAAAACCTATGTCACTTTTGACATCGATTGCCTTGATCCGGCCTTTGCGCCGGGCACAGGTACGCCGGTTTGGGGGGGCTTGTCTTCGGCACAGGCCGCCGAGGTTTTGCGGGGTATGGCGGGCATTAATATGGTGGGCGGCGATGTCGTTGAAGTATCCCCCAGCTATGACGCGTCGGAGGCCACGGCGATTGCGGGCGCGCATGTAGCCACCGAACTCATGTGCCTGTATTTTTCGGGGGCGCGCGGCGCATGAGGCTGCTGATACTTTTTGTGCTTTTGTTGGTGGTCGGCTGGGTTTATGTGCGGTTTGCACCAGCAGATAACGCCACGTGGCACGTTGATCCGGTTACGGCGAAATCCCCCGGTAAAGGCGGTTATCGCATCACGTTATCTACATTAGAAACGCCGAAAAACATCTTGAAAGAAATAGGTAAAATCGCATCAGATACACCGCGAATGAAAATTTTGACCGGGTCAATCGACGCTGGGCGTATCACCTATGTAGCACGCAGCGCGGTATTCGGATTTCCCGATTATGTCACGGTTCAGGCCACCGCAGACGATACTGGCAGCACGGTTACAATTCTTGGCCGGTTACGATTTGGTCGCAGTGATTTCCAAGTCAACCGCAGCCGGATAAATACCTGGATCGAACGATTGCAGGGGTTGGGATTGATCAACGAATGAAGACAGGCAGCCTTCGCTGGTGCGTCGCCAAATCGGTACGTTCAATGACATGTCACAGGTCGCCATAAAGGCTTTGCCATCGACAAAAAGACAAATCGTTTGCCCCAGTTCAACGCGCGCGCCCTGAGTATCCGTGCAATAACAATCGATGGTTTTGCCGCCAATGTTTGCGTCGGCCCAGATCGGGCTGGCGATCAGCACCGGACTGGCGATCAGACTGGCCAAAAGTAACGAATGTTTCATGGCTTTATTCTATCACGAGCGCAGGATTTCACCAAATCACAATTCAGCCACTTGACCAAAGCGGCGCAATCCGCAATGGCTGACCCCATGGTACCTATGGATAAATTGCATCAGATCACCGCCCGGTTTGAGTATTTGGAAGCCAAGCTCGCGTCTGGGGACACTTCGGATATTGTCGAGCTTAGCCGCGAATATGCCGAGCTGAAACCCGTGGCGGATCAAATCGCGGCATTTCAACGGCTTGTGCAAGATATTGACGCCGCTGAGGCAATGATGAACGACCCTGAAATGCGCGAATTGGCGGCGCAGGAAGTGCAGGAATTATCCGCCGAGCTGCCCGCGGCGGAACAGGCGATCAAGCTGGTTTTGCTGCCCAGGGATACCGCCGATGCCCGCCCCGCAATCATCGAAATTCGCCCCGGCACAGGCGGTGACGAAGCCGCGCTTTTTGCCGCCGATCTGTTGCGCATGTATCAACGCTACGCCGAGGTGCGTGGCTGGAAATTTGAAATCATCGAAGAACAAGTAAGCGAGCTGGGTGGCATCAAAGAAGTGATTGCCAACATTCAGGGCAACAATGTTTTCGGGCGCCTGAAATTTGAAAGCGGCGTGCACCGCGTGCAGCGCGTGCCAACCACCGAAAGCGGCGGGCGCATTCACACATCCGCCGCCACCGTGGCCGTGTTACCCGAGGCCGAAGAGGTTGATTTAAACATTCCGGCAACCGATTTGCGCATTGATACGATGCGCGCCTCGGGGGCGGGAGGGCAGCATGTAAATACTACCGATTCCGCCGTGCGTATCACCCATATTCCCACAGGGATGATGGTGGTCAGCGCGGAAAAATCACAACACCGCAACCGCGAAATCGCGATGCAGGTGATGCGGTCGCGGCTGTTTGATCTGCAACGCCAAAAGGTGGCGGATGAACGGGCCGCTGACCGCAAGTCGCAGGTCGGTACGGGGGATCGTTCCGAACGCATTCGCACCTATAATTTTCCGCAAGGGCGGATGACCGATCACCGGATCAACCTGACGCTTTATAAGCTGGATCAGGTGATGTCTGGCGATTTGGACGAAATTATCGACGCGCTGAACGCCGATGATCAGGCACAAAAACTGGCCGAGCTGGACGCGTGACCATTGCGGCGGCCCTGCGTGCGGGCAGCATTGCCCTGAAGGCGGCAAATATTCCAGATGCGCCCCGCGATGCCCGCCGGTTGATGGCCCATGCGTTGGACATTGCAGCCGACCGGCTGACGCTGATGGCGGGGGACGACATTACCACAGCGCAGAAAACCAGCTTTGACAATTACATCACTGCCCGCAGCAAAGGCCAGCCGGTTTCACAAATCATCGGGTCACGGCAATTTTTTGGCCATGGTTTTCGCCTTACCGCCGATGTGCTTGACCCGCGTCCGGAGACCGAAATTTTGGTTGCAGAGGCATTGAAATACTCGTTTCGGCGGGTTTTGGATTTGGGCACCGGCAGTGGGGCGATTATTCTTTCGCTATTGCACAGCCGCCCGGATGCAACAGGGCTGGGCGTTGATTTGTCCGGCGCGGCCTTGGCTGTGGCACAAGAAAATGCGCGAAATCTTGATCTGGCCGAACGGGTGGACTTTCAGCAAGGCGACTGGTTTGAAGGCGTTCAGGGCCGGTTTGACCTGATCGTTTGCAACCCGCCCTATATCACCGCACAGGAATATGCGGATCTGGATCAGGGCGTGCGGAATTTTGAACCCAAAATGGCCCTGACACCGGGGGGTGACGGGCTTGCGCCTTACCGGGTGATTACGGCAAATTTGGCCGATTACCTGCAAGACAATGCGCGTATTTTGATGGAAATCGGCCCCAAACAAGGATTGGCCGTGGCTGAAATGTTCAAGGAATCAAAGCTTTCGTCGGTGAAAATCCTGCGTGATTTCGATGGCCGCGATCGCGTGGTATCCGGCCATTTTACCGCCCACGCACAATAAGACGGGCGCAAAGCAGCAATTTTCAGCAATTCTTTCGCAAAATTCACAGTTTGGGCTTGTTTTGATGGCTTAACTTGGTAATGGTTTGCACCAGAGTTGCCGCGGCTTTCATGCCCGCCTCTGTTCTTAATCCTAAACGTGCCGCATTACTTTATGTCCGTCTTTAACGCGAACCAGGCACATGCCAGAAACAGGCTATAAAAATAATATGAGATCTTCAAAAAATCGCTCTCGGTCGAAATCGAACCGGAATCATAACAACAACCGCTCGAACGTGAATATCGTTAACCGGGTGTTTGACAGTTCTGGTCCCGAGGGCAAAGTGCGCGGCACACCGCAGCAAATCATTGAAAAATACACACAATTGGCACGTGATGCGCAGCTGTCAAACGATCGCGTTGCGACGGAAAATTTTCAACAACACGCGGAACATTATACCCGCTTGTTGGGCGCGGCGATGCGCGAACAAGAAACCCGCCGTGAACAACAAGAAGCCCAGCACCGCGAACGTCAGCAAAACCGCGATGATAATCGCACCGACAACACCCCGAACGAGGGCCAGTCACAACCCAATGAGGGTTCTGAGCAGCCCCAACAACAACAACCCCAGCCGCGCCATTCTCAGCCACCGCGCCACGCCCGAGGGCAAAGTTCAGCGCCCGCAGAGGGTGCCGAACAGCCGGATGTTTTTGGCGTTGATGTTCCTGCGGAGACCGGGTTGGTGGATACGCCAGAAAGCAAACCGGAAAAAAAACCGGCCCGAAAACCCCGTGCGCCGCGTGCGCCCCGTAAAAAACCGGTGGCAAAGGATGCGCCTGATACGCCCGAGGGATCAACGCCCTCCGAGGCGGCGGAATAAACCGCTGCTAGCTGACCTCTAGCGCCCGTGCAAGGGCGCAAAATTGTTCCAACCCAATAACTTCGGCTCTTGCAGTGGGATCGATTCCAAGGCTTTCAAGCGTGGCGGTCGGTTCTTTGAACAGCCCCTTCAGACTGGCCCGTAACATTTTGCGACGCTGGCCAAAGGCGGCTTGGGTGACGCGGGACAAATGCGGGCCGGATGCGGGAAAGCGCGGCTTGGGCAGGGCGGTCAGATGCACCACAGCCGAGCTGACTTTGGGGGGCGGCGTAAAGGCTTGCGGTGGCAAATCCATGACGATTTGCGACTCGGCGCGCCATTGTGCCAACAACGCCAGCCGCCCATAGGCCTTGTCGCCCGGTTTGGCGACGATCCGTTGAGCTACTTCGCGCTGAAACATCAATGTCAGGCTTTGCCAAAACGGTGGCCAATCAGCGGGCGTTAGCCAGCGGATCAACAATTCGGTACCGACATTATAGGGCAGATTGGCCACCACTTTGATAGGGGCGGTCAGATGCGCCAGCGGGTTCAGCTCCAGCGCGTCACCGTTCAATACCGTCAGCCGATCAGGGTATGCCGCGCCGATTTCCGCCAGCGCCGCGATGCACCGTGTATCTTTTTCAATCGCCAAAATATGACGCGCACCTTCGGCCAATAATCCACGGGTCAAACCGCCCGGACCGGGGCCGATTTCCAGCACATCGGCACCACGCAGATCGCCCGCTTGGCGGGCAATTTTTGCGGTTAGATTCAAATCCAGCAGAAAATTCTGCCCCAGTGATTTTCGCGCCGACAGCCCGTGATTGGCAATCACAGCGGACAGTTGCGGCAGATCGTCAATTTGTGCCATCAAAGCCCCCGTGCATCAAAAAACCGTGCATCAAAAAACCGTGCATTAAAAACCCGTGCATCGGCCATGGTACTGGCCAGTTTCAGCGCCTCGATCAGGCTGGTGGCATTGGCAACGCCTTGCCCGGCAATGTCAAAAGCCGTGCCATGATCGGGCGAGGTGCGAATGAACGGCAATCCCAACGTCACGTTGACCCCGCGATCAAAATCCAGCGTTTTGATCGGGATCAGCGCCTGGTCGTGATACATGCAAATCGCGGCGTCATAAGTGGCGCGTGCGCGGGCGTGAAACATCGTGTCGGCGGGCAGCGGCCCTTTGATGGTCATGCCCTCGGCCACCAGTTGCGCCAGAACCGGGGCAATTATTTCGTCGTCCTCGGTGCCCATGGTGCCGCCTTCGCCCGCGTGCGGATTAAGGCCAGCCACCGCCAGCCGGGGGGATGTGATGCCAAAATCGCGCCTCAATCCGGCATGGGTGATGCGGATCACCTCGCGCAGCAAACTGGCGGTCAGGGCCGTTGGCACATCGGCCAGCGGCAGGTGAATTGTGGCGGGCACCACGCGCAATTGATCCGATGCCAACATCATCACCACGCGATCTACCCCGCCCAGATGCGCCAGAAATTCCGTATGTCCGGGATAGGCAAATCCGGCACCCTGTTTGAGCGCCTTTTTATGGATCGGATTGGTGCAAACGGCGCGGGCCTTGCCGGATTGTGTCAGGGCCACAGCGGTGCTGATCGAAGCGATCACCCCTTTTGCGTGGTCCGGGTTGGCGTGGCCTACGGTCAAAGCCCCCTCAAAAACCTGCGCCAGAACGGGCAGGCCACTTGCCATGGCAGCAGCGGCCTGATCGGGCTGATCAATCAACACTTTGGGCAAGTCAGCGGGCAAATGCGCCGGATCACCGATCCAGAAAAAGCTGATCTGGTCGCGCAAAGCCTGCCACGCCTTGGCGGTGATTTCCGCCCCGATCCCTGCGGGTTCGCCGCATGTCAGGGCAATCGGTTTTTTCATTTTTCGATAATAATTGCATCAGCGCGCAAATCTTCGAGATAGTTATTGGCATAGGTTTCGATCCGGCGGCTGACCAGACTGGCGCGCATTTGATCGCGGCTGCCTTCGGTCAATTCCGGCGTGCGACCACACATCATCAGATAGACCAAGCCCGTGCCATTGTTGCGCCGCAGGCTGGTTGAAACCTCGTTATCGTCCATCTTGGCCAATTCCAGCGCGATGTCCCTTGGGATTTTGCCAACCGGCAAAACCTCGCGGCTGAAATTTGCCTCTGGGTTGCGCTTGGCATAGCCATAAAGATCGTTACAGGTGTCGGTGCTGTCTTGCAATCTTTGTGCCACCGCTTGTGCCGCCCCCGTGTCTGTACCGGCAAAAACGAAGGTGGAATATTCGATCGACAAGGTGGCCAAACGCGGCGCATCGAGTTCTTGCAGGCCGCGAACCACAAAGATGCTGATGGCGTTCTCAACCGGCACATTATCGGAAACTTCGCCCGGTTTCAGCGTCAACAGCACGGGCACGATGCTGGGCGGCAGGTTTGCCAAGGGCAACCAGTCGATCCGCCCGCCGTTCGCCGCCGACCCCGACACCGAATAAGTCTTCGCAGCGGCCTCGAATGCGGCAACAGATTTGATTGTTTCCTGCAACTCCGCCGCCAGATTTTTGGAGGCATCCGCCTCTTCCGGGTTCCGCGCTGGCAAAACAATTTCCGACAGCAAAATGCGCGCGCCACCTTTGGTTGACGCCAGCGCCAAAGCGCGGTCGATTTCGTCGTCACTGACCTGGGCGCGGGCGGCAAAACGGCCCTGAACCAGGTTGCGCCAGGTCAGGCCGGCAATCACAAAATCGCGGAATGTTTCCGCCTCGACGCCTTCTTGGCCGATGGCGGCGATGAATTCTTCGGGGGTCAAATTCGCCCGTTGGGCAAATTCGGTCATGCCTGCCTGAATTTCCGCCTCATTCAGACGGACGCCAAGCTGGTTTGCCGCATTCAGTTGCAAACGCTCGTTTACCAGTGTTTCACGCGCGGTTTTCCGCACATCACCGGGGGCGCGCAAAACATCCAGAAAGGCGGCGCGCTGGTCGATTTCAAAATAGGTCACGGCGCGATTGTTCACCGTCACTGCGGCGGCAAAAGGGTTCGCCTGGGCCAAAGCGGCATATGTGGGCGCGACCAAAAACGCGCCGAGCAAAAGCAATTTTGTCATTGACTGTTTCATCACCATATTTTGTGCCTAACCTGAACAGTTCCTGCGTTTTTTCGCCGCATCAGCGCCACCGCCAAATCCGCTTAATCCCACGGAAAGGCCGATATCTGTCGACGTTTCATTACTTGTAGACGAGGAATAACTACGCGCAAGCGAAAGATCAATGGTCACACAGTCGCTGCGATATTGCAGCCCCAAACTGGATTTACTGGCACGAGAGGCGGTAAAGTCATAGTTCCAACCGGTCGACGCATACCAATTGCGCCGGAACTGATAGGTTGAATTGAGGGAAAATTCCGAAGTGTCCTCGGGCAAAGACTGTAATGGATCCGCCTCAAACCAGATATAGCCCGAGGTCAGGCGCAAATTATCGGTACCGATGGACAGGCGCATCTCGTTCTTGGAAAATTCCACCCGGTCATCAAAAATCGCGCGATTGGCCAGTTGCAATCCCCAGCCGGTGTCGATTTGTGCCGCAATTACCCAATCGGATGTGGTCGAACTTAGCCCGGTGGTTGCGCTGAATTGGCCCAGATCTTGGGGGCGAAATATGCGACCTGCCGTGAAAGATGCTGACCATCCAGCGATGTCATAGCGGGTATAAGTCAGCCCGACATTCATGCGTGGCCCTTTTTCAACGCGGTCTGAACCGGGAAAGCGGCTAAAGGCAAACAGGTTACCTTCGTCAAATTCAATCTGTGTGGCATCCTCGTTGGGCACAATCGCATCCGATGTGCCCGCATAAACCAGTTGCACCACCGGCTCCAACAAATGGCTGGCACCGCCTGCTGTGCGTTCAAAGGGCCAGCGCAATTCCGCCATCGCGGCGCCATGCGGGCGGGTGACCGACTGGGAATATGTGCTGTCTTGATACACATAATACAGATCGACCGCGCCATAGGTGGTAAATGTGCCGATCATGCCGTTGTTGAATTGTCGTGAGGCGCTCCAGTCGGCGAATGCCGTGCCGCGCAACACATCGCGACCGACAATATCGGCGTCAGATTGGCGAAAAAACCCCAGCCCTTCAAATTTCAGATTTGCCTGACCACCGATCCATTCGGGCGTATAGCGTTTATAATAATTGGCACGGGCGACAACGCTGGGGATTAATTCATTGGATTCGTTTTCGCGCAGCGTTTCATAAAATATCACGCCGCCATCGATATGTTCGTCCGCCTTGGTGCGTTTTACAGAAATCTCGCTGTCCAGCCGGTCTTTGGTGGTCAATCCGTAATCTGCCAGATAATTTCGATCCGTCACCCGTTCTATATCAAAGGCCAGATCAAAGCCGCGCCCGATGTCAAAGGCGCCTTGGGCGATCAAATAGCCGCGGGTTTTTTCATGGGCCAAGCCATCCTGGCTTAGCGCGCCCTCGATTTCGATTGACCCCTTTTGAAAGGCCTGACGATACCGCCCGCCCAGTGTTTTAGCCCCCGAAGAAGTGACATAGGGTTCCAATGTCAAATCGCGGCTGTCGCCCATTGCGACGAAATAGGGCGCTTTGACACCCGTGCCCAATCGTTCGGTATTGCGAAACGACGGGATCAGGAAACCGGTAGACCGTTTGACCGTTGGATCAGGCAGGCGCAATCTTGGAAAATACATGACTGGCACATTCATCACCTGAAATTGCGCACCCTCAAAATACAACTGGCGTTTTTCCTGATCGTGAATAATCCGTTTTGCCCGAATTTGCCAAAGCGGCATCGGGTTTTTTGCACAGACCTTGCAACTGGAGGCGACAGAATTGGTCAGTTCGGTGTAGCGGCCATCAACACGGTTAATCTCGGCGGCGGCGATTTGCAGTTGCTGGTTCAGAACCAGACGCGCAGATCGCAGAATACCCCGTTGTAAATCGGCACTCAATTCGGCGCTATCGGCCACAAAAGTGGTGTTTTCGCCATCCAGCAGATAAAGTGGGCCTTGGATGATTAAAATCTGACCGGATTCAGAATATCGCACACTGCTGGCACGCAGCAAAACCGTGCCATATAAAACCTCTACGTTGCCGTCGGCGATGATCGTGTCATTGCCTTCGATTGAAATATAGTCGGCGATCAACGATGTGGCGGTTTTCGGCGTTTGCGCCGTGGCCGCGACCGGCAACAAGGCGCAAAGAAGGATAAAGAAAAATTTGCGCATCCTTAGCCTTCCTCGGTGTGAAGTATCAAACCCAAAGCCAGCAATATGCCAGCCAAAGGGGGCGTCCATGCCGCCAGAAATACAGGGATTTGCCCGCTGTTGCCAAGTACTTGGGCAAAGTTTTTAAGGAAAAACAATCCGAAACCCATGACGATGGCCGCCAGCAAAAGAACGCCGGTTTTGCCAAAACGCGCCGGGCGCATGGTGAACACCGCGCCAATCAGCACCATTGCCATTAAAAAGGCGGGCAGCGCCAGTTCGGTTGCATACCAAACGCGATGTTGAACCGACGAAAAACCGGCCTCTTCCAGACCGGCAATAAAGGCGGGCAATTGCCAAAACGGGATGTCTGACGGCGCGCCAAAGCTTTCCTGAATTTCTTTTGAGGTCAGATTTGATGGCACCCGCAGTTCATCCGCATAGCTGGCGGAAATTTCCGGGTTCGAGGTCGCAACAAACCCCCAGCGCTTGGTATCGCTCAACACCCAGGCACCGGATTCCAGTCGCGCCGCCGCCGCTTTGATCCGGTAAATGACCTGATTGTCCTGATCAAACGCCAGAAATGTCACGCCGCCTAATTCCGTGCCGTTTTGATTGGTGTTTTCAGCGTGGATAACGGTCTGGCCTTCGGCGCTGCCTTGACGCAGCCACAACCCCTCGGGCCCGACCGACAGCGCATTACTGACGCGGCCCAGATAGCGATCGGAAATGGCTTCATTAAGATTGGCGGTTGCCGCCGCAATCGGGTTCCAGGCGGTCACGCCGACAACGCCCAACAAAAATGCCATCACCAAAGGCGAAATCAACGCCCCAAGTGCAGAGCGACCCGAGGCCCGTGCAATCACCATTTCGCTGGTGCGGGCAAGATTCAAAAACATCGCCAAAGTCGCCAGAATCACCAACAACGGCAAAATCCGGTACAGATTGCCCGGCGCGTTCAACAAGGCAAGCTGGGCGGCCTCTTTCATCCCGACAGTGGCGCTGGAAAACCGGCGCAGTTGTTCCACCATGTCGATCAGGAAAATGATGCCAAAAAACACAAACAGAATGACCAGAAAATTCACGGTGAATTTGCGGGCAAAATACAGATGCAGAATCATAAAGCCGCCCTTCGCCGACGGCTGAACAGCGCGGGTCGCCCCGCCAGAAACAGCAGCCCTGCCAACAACGCCAGCGCAAACACGATCGGCAAATAGATCATCGCCCAAAGATCAGGATCACTGATCGCGGCATTTTCGCCGGCATTAAACAGCAGTTGAACCAAAATGATGATCACAGCGCCTGCCACCACCTGTCGCGATACCCCCATGCGGTTGAACCCGCCGACCAGCATGACGGCAACCCCAATCATCGGCAGGATCAGCCCCAACAGGGGTTTGGAAAACCGGCCATGGGCTTGGGATTTGAATTTGGCCGGTGTGGATCTGGTGCGCTCAAGGTCCGCAGGATCGGCCCGCAACAAGGCAGATGTCGACAGCTCACGCATATCTACATACCGTTGTTTTTTCTCGGGAATTAGTGCGCTAAGATCATAGGTCAATTCTTTGAATGTCACCAAAGACAGGCGATTGTTCACCCGATTCAGCGATTGGGTTTGCCCCGACAGCATCACCAGCCGTGGTCCGGTTTCGGATTTGATCAGAAAGGCGCGATTGGCGGTATAAATCGTCTGAACTTTTTCATTGCGTTCATCCTTTAGCAAAATATCGCGCAATTCACCGGTTTCCGAAAACTCCCGCACAAAAATCGTCAGCTTGCTGCTCGGATGAACAAAACGCCCTGCTTTCAAAAATTGGGTGGTTACATCTTGCGATAATTCGCCTTCACGATCGGCCAGGGCGGTGCGGCTGATCGGCACCAGCAGATGCGACAGCGCACTCATCAGCACAAAAATGCCAAGGCCAAAGATCAACGCGGGCACCATGATCCGGTTGGTCGAATGACCGGCGGATTGCATCACCACCATTTCACTTTCGGAAATTAACCGGTTCGCAACATAGATTGCCGACACAAAACCAGCCACCGGCAGCACCAACAAAATCACGTTGGGCAGGGCCAGTGCGGTGAATTCAAGAAACACCAGTGCCGTTTGGCCATCGGAAATCAAATCCTCAAACAGACGGATCGCCCGATTCACCCAATAGACCGCAATCAAAATAAAGGCGAAAAACCCGAAGGTTACGGTCAATTGCGACAGCATATATCTGTCGAATGTAGCCACGATTTCCCCAAGTTGTTGTTTTGCCTGCCCCTTGTTACCCCATATTTAGTGATTGGAAAACTGATTACTGGCCAAAATGAAATAGATTGACTACCAATGGGAAAACAATCTGCTGGAGCTCAAAATGACCGAAATTTCCCCCATCGTTTTTCACGATTTAGACCTTGATAAAATCAAAGAACGGGCGGGGCGAATTTGCATTGTCATGACGCCAGACGGCAAGATGGGCCCGGCGGCGCGGCGGGTGAACCGTCTGACCCACGGTAAATTAACCCGTGTGGCGCAGGAAAAACCGTTTCTTGCCCTAAAAGAGGGCGAAGGCCTGACCATGCATTACCCCTCGGGCATGGCGGCAGAATCGCTGTTGATCGTCAAACTGTCGCGCAACCCTAGCTTTGAAAATGCGCGCCTGGCGGGCGGCACGATCGCAAAATTTCGCACCCCAACCGCGTTGACCGTACTGACCGCCAGTCAGACCAAACTGGCCGAGGTGGCCTTTGGGCTGACGCTGCGGTCTTATGACTTTATCGCCCATAAAACCGAGGATCACATTCCCCTTGGCACGGTAACGATTTCCTGCACCAAACCGGATGAAAAAGCCGCCAAATATGCGCCGCTGGCGGCGGTGGCCGAAGGGGTGTTTTTCACCCGCGATCTGGTTAATGAACCGGCCAATATCCTGACCACCACTGAATTTGCCAACCGGTTGATCGCGATGAAGGATTTGGGTCTGAAAGTATCGGTTTTGGAAGAAACGGATATGGAAAAACTCGGCATGGGGTCTTTGCTTGGTGTCGGGCAGGGGTCTGTGATGCCCAGCAAACTGGTGGTGATGGAATGGAACGGTGGCGGGGATGAGGCGCCTTTTGCCTTTGTTGGCAAGGGTGTGACCTTTGACACCGGCGGTATTTCCATCAAACCGGCAGGCGGCATGGAAGAAATGACCATGGATATGGGGGGGGCCGGCACGGTGGCCGGTGTCATGCGAGCGCTGGCGCGGCGCAAGGCAAAGGCGAATGTTGTGGGGCTGGTGGGTCTGGTTGAAAACATGCCCGATGGCAACGCGCAACGCCCCGGTGACGTGGTCAAATCAATGAAGGGCGACACCATCGAGGTGATCAATACCGACGCTGAGGGGCGTTTGGTGTTGGCCGATGTTTTGTGGTACGCGCAGGAAAAATTCAACCCCACCGGCGTGATCAATCTGGCCACATTGACCGGCGCGGTGATCATCGCTTTGGGCCATGAACATACCGGCGTTTTTTCCAACAACGATAGCCTGTGCAATGATTTTCTGAAGGCCGCCGCCGTCGAGGGCGAGGGCGCATGGCGGCTGCCTTTGGCTCCGGCCTATGACAAACTGTTGAAATCGCGCATTGCGGATATGAAAAATATCGGCGGCCGTGCAGCAGGGTCAATCACGGCGGCGCAGTTCCTGCAACGGTTCATCAAAGAGGATCAGCCGTGGATTCACCTTGATATTGCCGGTACCGCGCTTTTGTCATCCGACAGCGATCTGGCCCCCAAAGGGGCCACGGGTTGGGGTGTTCGGGCGCTGGATCGGCTGATCCGCGATAAATACGAGCCGAAATGAGCGCCACGTATTTTTACCACCTAACCCACGAACCGCTTGAAAGCGCCTTGCCGAAAATCATCGCCAAGGCGCGGGCGGCGGGGTGGCGCGTGCTGGTGCGCGGCACCGCCGAGGCGCGGCTGGATTGGCTGGATCAACAGCTGTGGACACAAACCGAGGATGGATTTCTGCCGCACGGGCGGGCAGGCGGCAGATTTGACGCGGATCAACCGGTTTTGCTGACCAATAATACCACCGAAACACCAAATGGTGCCGCCTGTCTGATCGCCATTGACCGCGCCGCCATCAGCGCGGCGGATGTGGGGGCATTTGAACGCATTTGTTTGATGTTCAACGGCAATAACAACGAGGCGCTGGAAGATGCCCGCGCCCAGTGGAAAGCTTTGTCAGACCAAGGGTTTGATGCACAGTATTGGTCACAGGAAAGCGGCAATTGGGTCAAAAAGGCCGACAACAGCAAAGCCAAATAATCGCCTGAAAGGATTTTAACGGCGCAAAATCAGTTTGTTACCGGAAAAGGCAATCTCGTCAAAACGGCTGAGATAGGACATGCCCAACAAGGAAATATCCAACTCACCTTCGTTCACCCAAGCGGTCAGTCGCCTGTCCGTCATGTCGCCAAAACTGACCTGATCCAACTTGACCCGTGCGGTGCGCACTTTGCCATTGGCCGTCGTCGCAGAGCCGGTGAAAATCAAATCCGCGGGTTTAAAACCCAGTTTTTCAGCGTCCGCCATCGATAAAACCACGTTGGTCGCGCCGGTATCCACGACAAAGCGGATGGGTTGATCATTGATGTTCAATGTCAGGTAATAATGCCCGTCAATCGCGCGTGGCACTTCGATTGTATCGCTGGAAATGATGGCCGCACGCGGGTTGACGTCGGTTTTAACGTCATCCCACAGCCCGTAAGCCGCGACCACGCCGAGAAAAATCAAGGCCCAACTGACCGCCCCCCGCGCCATCGCGCCCAGTTGGTCGCGGTTGGCAACCCAGAAATACGACAGCAAAGCCGCCGCCAAAAGGCCAAGATAGATCAAACGTGCGGTATCATCATTGCTCATCCCCCCTAGGTAGGGGGTAAATGGCACGGCGAAAAGGTCTAGCCGGTAAAAATCGGCAAATTGGCGATGCCGTCAACGATGAACTGAACCGCCAGCGCCGCCAGCAACATGCCCAACAGACGGGTGATCACATTGATGCCGGTTTTCCCCAACAGCCGATCAAACATCGGGGCGGTTAAAAACATCAAAAAGACCACGATAACCACCAGCGCCATCAGGCCCAGCACGGCCGCAACCCATGCCCAGTCACCGCCATTTTGACCGGTTAACAGAATGATCGTGGTGATCGTGCCCGGCCCGGCAATCAACGGCGTGCCCAGCGGGAAAACCGAGGGGTCAGGCCCACGTCCCTTTTGCCCTTCGCGCCGCTGCCCGCGCCGCTCAAACAACATTTCAAGCGCCGTCAGGAACAACAAAATGCCGCCGGCAATGCGAAACGCGCCCATGGAAATGCCGATGAACCCCAATATTGCCTCGCCCATCAGGCCAAACAGGATCAGCACAGAAATCGCCACCAAACAGGCACGCAGGGCAATCGAACGCCGCTCATGGGCATCCATTCCCTGGGTCAGGGCCACGAACATCGGCACCAGCCCTATTGGGTCAATGATCACAAATAGTGTTGCAAAAACAGTGATTAAAGCGGCGGTTTCAATCATTTGGCTTGCGCCTTTTCCAGTTTTTCAAGGGCGTTCATCCACATTGCTTCGGCGCGGTCCAAGGCATCCATCACCTCGGCGTATTTGCGTTGCCAGACTTCCATTTCGCCCAGTTTGGTATCTTCATACAAGGCCGGATCGGCCAGCTTTTTCGCCAGTTTATCGCGCATTTGATTCAATTTGGCGACACGTTCCTCACCTTTGCGCACATCACCGCGCAGGGCAATCAGGCGTTCGCGGCTGGCAGGTTTCACCTTTTCAACCTTTTTCGCACTGGGGCGGTTTTCCGGGTCTTTGGCCAGCAACATTTTGCGGTAAGCCTGCAAATCATCCTCATAGGGCGTCACCGCCCCGTCTTTGACCAACCACAAACGATCCGCCACCATCGACAGCAAATGCATGTCGTGGCTGACCAGAATGACAGCCCCCGAATAGGCGGTCAGCGCGGTCACCAGCGCCTCGCGGCTTTCGATGTCAAGGTGGTTGGTCGGCTCATCCAATATCAACAAATGCGGCGCGGGCAGGGTGGCCAGCAACAGCGACAGACGCGCCTTTTGCCCGCCCGACAGCTTGCCCACCAGCGTTTCGGCCTGATCCGCGCCCAGCCCGAAACTGGCTAGACGGGCGCGCAAGCGGGCCTGACCCTCGGCGGGCCGCTCGCGCATCAAATGCTGGATCGGGGTTTCGTCAACGTGCAATTCCTCGACCTGATGCTGGGCAAAAAAACCGATGCGCAACTTGCTGGATTGCACCATTTTGCCGTCAATCACCGCCAGTCGCCCCGACAACAGCTTTGACAAGGTCGATTTGCCCTGACCGTTTTTCCCCAACAGGGCGATGCGATCATCCTGATCGATCCGCAAATTCAGATTGCGCAAAACGATGGTGCCGTCATAACCGGTTGAGGCACCTTCGGTGGCAATGATCGGCGGCGACAGTTCTTCGGGTTCGGGAAAGGTGAAAACAATGCGTGCCTGATCTTCGGGTGCTGCAATGGGTGTCATTTTTTCCAGCATTTTCACGCGGCTTTGCGCCTGTTTTGCCTTGGATGCCTTGGCCTTGAAACGATCCACAAAGCTTTGCAAATGGGCGCGTTGCAGGTCTTGTTTTTTGGCCGCCGCGGTCAAAACCGCGCGTTGTTCGGCACGCTGGCGGGCAAATTGGTCATAATTTCCCTGATAAAACATCAGTTTGCGATCCTCTAGATGCAGGATGCCGTTGACCGCGCGGTTCAACAATTCGCGGTCGTGGCTGATGATCAGGATCGTATGCGGGTATTTCGCCAAATACGCCTCCAGCCACAGCGCACCTTCCAAATCCAGATAGTTTGTCGGCTCATCCAACAGTAAATAATCCGGTTCGGCAAACAACACGGCGGCCAAAGCCACCCGCATACGCCAGCCGCCCGAAAAGGCGGAACAGGGCATTTTTTGCTCGGCCGCGTCAAACCCCAACCCGTTCAGAATGGATGCCGCTCGCGCCTCGGCGGACCATGCCTTGATGTCGGCCAGTCGCGTTTGCACATCGGCAATACGGCCCGGATCCGTGGCGGTTTCGGCCTCGGCCAACAGGGCGGCGCGTTCGGTATCCGCCGCCAGCACGGTGTTGATCAACGATACCTCGTTGCTGGGCACTTCTTGGGCGACACCGCCAATGCGGGCGCGATCGGGCAGGGTGATGATGCCACCGTCCAGCGACAGCTCGCCACGGATCAGGCGAAACAGCGTCGTTTTGCCCGCCCCATTGCGGCCAATCAGCCCCACCTTGTGGCCTGTGGGAATTGTCGCAGAGGCGCCATCAAACAAAGGGCGGCCCTGAATCGAATAAGAGATGTCTGAAATTTTTAACATGGCGCCAAATGCCCAAGGTTTGCGCCAAGGTCAATGACTGCTTTTCAATTGCCGCTACCCATGCTAGCGCACGGCCAGAAAACAAGGACAGGCAAGGGGCCTGTTCGCAAGCAAGACAAAGGGGCCCGACATGGCACTAGAACGCACATTTTCAATCATCAAACCCGATGCCACCAAACGCAATTTGACCGGCGCAATCGCCGCCAAATTCGAGGCCGCCGGCCTGCGCATCGTCGCGTCCAAGCGTATTCAGTTGACCTTGGCACAGGCACAGCAGTTTTACGGTGTTCACGCTGAGCGCCCGTTTTTTGGCGAATTGTGTGAATTCATGATTTCCGAGCCCATCGTTGTTCAGGTTCTGGAAGGCGAAAACGCCATTGCGAAAAACCGCGAAGTCATGGGTGCCACAAACCCGGCCGACGCTGACGCGGGCACAATCCGCAAGGAATACGCGCTGTCGATTGGTGAAAATTCGGTACACGGTTCGGACGCGCCGGAAACCGCAGCCGAAGAAATCGCCTTTTTCTTTTCCGGTCTCGAATTGGTTGGCTAAAGCGTTTAACGCTTTGGAATAACACCGATAATATTTAAGGCCGCCTCAAGATCGAGGCGGCCTTTGTCTTGAAATTTCGCCTTAAGTGTATCAAATTTCAACCGCAACGCGGCCTTTTCAGCGCCCTTGCAATCATTCCATGGCCGCCCTTGCAGGCCCATGTGCAACACATAATATCCGATGAAATGCGGGCGGGTTCCTGCCGCCAACAAACGCCCATAGGCATCATCCGCGCCAATTTCACGCAAGTGTTCCGCCGAGGCGATGCCCACACGCGCCAGATCCTTTTCGATCGCGGGACCCAGATTGCGGATGCTGGAAACGGGGCTGGTGTTTTTCATCGCGCCCAGATTAGACGCGCCAAACCGGTTAATCCAGTGCCAGTTTCAAATGCTGGCCCAGTCGGTGAAAATCACCTTCGGGCCGGATTGCGCCTGCGCCGGTGTTTGCTTGACCCGCGTCACATTCACGCGGTGCGGCACCCCGCCGGGACGTTTGATTTGGGTTTTTGCCTTGGCCTCATGTGTCATTGTTCTGTCCTCTTCAGGTAGAATCATTTCTGCTAGATCGTGACCTCTGTCGGGTCATTACGATCATGTCAGCCGAAAAAGGTGGGGTTTCAAAGGCTTGAATGAGGCGATTCTTTGGCGAAAAGTATTGGGATTCTTGATTTCTGCCTAAATCTGCCAAAAATGACGCGCGCAAAACCCAAAAAGGGGCTTCGTGACCAACCAGTCACAAAGCCCCCAAAATTTTAACCGGTCTCTGGACAGTGAAAACTTGACCTATGCCACCGTGAATTGCCCCATCATGCCGGCGTCCTCATGCTCAAGGATGTGACAGTGATACATGAACGGCGCATTCGCATCGGCTGGCTTGTCAAAACGCACCAGAATTTCGGTAAACCCGTCCACCAGAACCACGTCTTTCCAGCCTTCGGTTTTCGGGTCAACAGCCCGACCATTACGCACCAAGACTTGAAACGACGTGCCGTGAACATGGAAAGGGTGCGCCATCATATCCGCTGAAATGCGCCAGCGTTCAGTTTCGCCCAACCGCACAGTTTCATTGATCGTATTCATGTCGAAACTTTGATTGTTGATGCCCATGCTTGACCCGCCAAACAGGCCGCCGACCATGCTGCCAAACATCCCACCCCGTTGCGTGTTCAGCCTGAAATCGCGGGTGCGCACGGGCGCGCCCAGATCCATTGCCGCCGCTGGCAGGGTGTTGGGCACTTGTTTTGTGCTGGCTTGCAGGGTCGCGCTTGGCTGAAATGTCATCACCTCAAACGTGCCCTGCGCCGACCGGCCGCCCATCATCCCGCCCATGGGGGAGTTGTTGTCTTGATCGCTGACAAGCCGCACAGGTTGAGTGTCCTGGGAAAAATCCACGATAATTTCTGCCCGCTCGGCCGGGGCCAGCAGCAGGGCGTTGCGCGCAACCGGGGCAGCCAACAGTCCGCCATCGCTGGCAACTTGTGCAAAGGCGCGGCCATCGGCAAAGGCAAACCGGTAAATGCGGGCGTTTGAGCCATTCAAAAGCCGCAACCGGACCAAGCCGCGCGGCACGTCGGCCACCGGTTCAATGGCACCGTTGACCAAAATTTCAGACCCGCGAAAACCCTGCATGGTGGTCATGCCACCGACATCATAAGAAAACCGTCCGCGCCGATTGAAAATGCGATCCTGCACAACCAGCGGAATGTCATCCAGCCCATAGGCACCGGGTAACCCATCAGGGGCGTCGGGATCATCAAGGATCAAAAACCCCGCCAAGCCGCGATAAACCTGACTGCCGGTTTGGCCATGAACGTGGCTGTGATACCAAAGTGTGGCGGCAGGTTGCGTCATGTCCAGCGCCACATCCTGTGTTGCACCGGGGCCAAATGCGGATTGCGGCCCGCCGTCCATATTTCCGGGCACATGGGCCCCGTGCCAATGCGCGGTAACCGGATCATCGGTTTGATTGCCCACCCGCAGGCGCGCGGTCTGGCCGCGTTTCATGCGCAATGTTGGCCCCAGATAATCCAGATCATACCCCAGCGTCGGTGTATTCACGCCGCTTAGAAATTCTTGCTGGCTTTTGCGGGCGGTCAGGCTGTTGCCGGCACCGCCATCGACCTGCATCAACGGCGGGATCGGCAAGGGGCGACCGGGCTCGGCGGCAAAGGCGCTGCCACGTAAAAGGGCAGGTGTGGCGATGAGGGCAAAGCCTCCGGCTAGGGCGTCGCGTCGGGTGATCATAATTTATCCTTTGAGAAACACATTCAAGTTTTAGATAGTGTTATTTGGCGACAGAAAAAAGGGGGCGTGACATTCTGTCAGGGGCGGTTTTGCCCAAATTTTTGTGGTCCTAAATTTCCTGCTTTGGGGATTTTTTCTTTTTTCGGCTAAGGGCAATCAGCAAAATTGGGATCGACGTCGCCAGCCCCAAACCAAGCGTCAGCCATTTGGCGGGACCAAAATCACCCGAGATCGCCGCCGCGCCAAAATGCGCCAGTACAAAACTGGCAGGGATGATACCCGCCAGCGTCGCCACAAGAAACCGCCATAAATGCAACTGGCTAAGCCCCGCCGCATAGCTGAGGGCGTCAAAGGAAATGAACGGCAACAGGCGCGAGGCAAAAACCGTGAGCGTCAGCATGTTTTGCGATCCCAGCAGGCCATAGTCGGCTTTGGCCCCCAAAAACCGGTTCACGGCGTCCTGACCCAGATAACGCGCGATCAAAAACGCGGTCATCGCCCCGATTTCGGCCCCAATTGCCACATAGGTCGCCCCTGCATAATGCCCAAAAGCCGCCCCCGCCGCCAAGGCAACAGGGGCGCTTGGAATGGGGCTTGCAACCACGGCAAGGATCATTGCGATAATGATTACCAATGGCCCAAAAACACCTGCGGCATCGACCCACTCGGCAATGGTTTCTCGGTCGATGGTCATGGCATCAAAAGGCAGCCACCCCAACATCCAAGCCAAAATCGCGCCTGCGATCAGCAAGGCGAGGCTGGCGCGGATGACGGTACGGTTGCGACGGGTCATAATCGGGCATTCCTGCTGTTGAACAACACCACTAGGCCCGAGCGCAGGCAAATATTCAACCGTAAACCGGGGGGCTTAGGCAAGGTCGTCAGGAAGCGCCTTTAATGCCTGATCCAGTGAAACGACCGGCAAGCCGGTTGCAATCCAGCCCGGACCAAGGTTTGACCCAAGCATGCCCTCGGAGACGTCAACAAAACCGTCATAATTGGCCTTGCGCAGCGCGCGATAAACCGATCCGCTGCGGCCACCGGTCGCACAAATCAGCGCGATTGTGCGCCCTTTGGCCAGCTTGCGCGCCGCGAACAGGCGCTTTTGAAATCCAGCTTCGTGCAGGCTGATCGGCCAGGCCCCTTGCGCCACGCCGGTTTCGCGCCATTCCCCGCGCGAACGCACATCCACAAGCCGGATTTGATCCGCCACCAGCGCCTGTTGCGCCTGATTGACCGACCAAATCTGACGGGTTTGGGAAAATACGCCGGTGGGCAATGCAACGGTCGAAACAATCACGATAGCGGCCACCATTTGGCGACGGTTAACAGATGTGCTTGGTCCGGCCGTCAAATCAAGATCACGCATTGTCGACAGCTTTGCGCAGCATGTCGCGCACTTGGCCGGCAATTTCGATCAACTCGGGATTGGGCACAGAGGCCATCGAGGCCACCGGATCAATCGCGCTGATTTCGGTGCCGCCGTCAACATCACGCAGGATCACATTGCAAGGCAACATTGCCCCGATGCGCGGCTCAAAGCCAATCGCCTCATAGGCCATATTCGGGTTGCACGCCCCAAGAATGCGATAGCCGTCCATGTCGGCGTCGATTTTTTGTTTCATGGTTTTTTTGACGTCGATTTCGGTCAGAACACCAAAACCTTCGGCCTTGAGGGATTCCCGTACCCGCGCGTCTGTATCGTCAATGCCGACGCCCTCAAGGATGCGATTATACGTATAGCTCATGTCATGTTCCTGTCTTTGTGTTGAACCGGCCAAACCCGACCAAAGGACAAGCTGTGCTTTGGTCGGGGCAGTCGATGTTCAGAGTGGCAAAATCAATTGCTTTCTGTGGCGTTTGCGTCGTCATTCATCATATTGTTGGCACCAGGGGTCATCTGGCCCGCTTGGCCATTCTGGTTCAACATTTGACGGTTTTCAAGCCGATCCGCAGGATCTGCCATTTCGGTTGCGGTGATATTGCCGTCGCCATCGGCGTCAAGACGCTGAAAACGGTCTACCATGGTTTCACGAAGCAAAGATCCGTGAAGCGCCTCAAATTCGGTCATCGACAATGTGGCGTTCCCATCGGCGTCAAATTCGCCCATTTTTGTCATCAGCATACTGCGCATTTCATCAGGTGAAGACATGGCGTTGGCGTTGTCGCCCATCATCATGCCCATCATGTTGCGGTCCATTTGGTCCATGTTGCCACCGCTCATGCCGCCCATCATGCCTTGGCCACCAGCCATGCCGCCGCCCATCATGCCTTGGCCGCCGCCCATGCCGCCGCCCATCATGCCTTGGCCACCGCCCATGCCGCCGCCTTTCATCATGTCGCGGTGCATTTTCATCATCATTTTCATCATGTCATTTTGGCCGCCCATCATGCCTTGGCCACCAGCCATGCCGCCACCCATGCCACCTGCTACGGCGGCGTTGTCACCGACGGTTGCTTTGACGCCGTGGTCCTTGTCGGCAAATGCGATGCCCGATGTCGAAGCTGCAAGAACGACGGCGACGGCTGCTACTGTAAACTTTTTCATTTTAGTTCCTCACTTTGGTTGATTGTTATTTCAATATTTGAATATCTACTTGGAATTTAAACAGGCTGCATCTGGCGTTTTGTATCGCCCTGTCGCATTTGCCTCGGTCTGATACAATTGGCGACAAAAATGCCCCTGATCAGACGCGGAATAATTCTGTAGAAAGCAAACTATGCCAGAGGCACCACATATTTTGGTCGTTGATGATCACAAAGAAATCCGGGAAAGCGTGTGTCGTTTTCTGGAAATAAACGGCATGCGCACGACATCGGCCAAAGACGCGGTGGAAATGGATGCAAAACTTGCGACGGGCCAGTTTGACCTGATGGTGCTGGATGTGATGATGCCGGGCGAAAGCGGGTTGTCGGTGTGCAAGCGGATGTCCACGGACAGCGATTTGCCAATCCTGATGTTGACCGCCTTGGGCGAGGATACCGACCGGATCGTTGGACTTGAAATCGGGGCCGATGATTATTTGGCAAAGCCGTTCAACCCGCGCGAACTTTTGGCGCGGATCAAGGCGATCCTGCGCCGAAGCGAAAGACCAAAACAACATGCCGCAGGCTTTGCCAGTAAAAATGTCCGTTTTGCCCATCTGACCCTTGATGCCGACCGGCATGTTTTGATCGACAAGGCGGGGGATGAAACAAGTTTGACAACTGCTGATTTCAAGCTTTTGACGGTGCTTTTGGAGCGCGCGCGCATGGTTTTAAGCCGCGATCAATTGCTTGATCTTGCGGCCAGCCGGTCCGCAGGCCCGCTGGACCGGACGATTGACAATCAGATCAGCCGCTTGCGGCGCAAGATCGAACCCGATGTTTTGCGGCCAAGTATCATTACAACGGTGCGAAACGGCGGTTATTGCCTGTCGGTGGATGTTGAGGTTCTTGAATGAACCTTGCCCGTTTCAATCTTCAACCTTTCAACACGTTGCGGATACAGCTGACCGTTCTGATTGTGGCGGCATTGATCATTGCTCAATTGATCAGTCTTTGGCTTTTTGCCGACGAAAGAAACCTTGCGGTGCGTGCGACGCTTGGATTTGAGGCCGCCGGTCGCGCCGCCAATATGACCCGGCTGATCGAAGAGGCACCCGTAGAGCTGCGCGCGTCAATTTTGCGGGCGGCAAATTCTCCGTTGATCCGATTTGATGCCTCTGACGTGCCGACAGTAGCCCGCTCAAACCATACCGGTGGCGGCATGTTTGAAAGACGTGTTCGCGCGCTTTTGGGCGATGGCTTTACGCGCGACATCCGCGTCGATCTGCATGATATCGATGGCACGATCCTGCCTTTGCCAAACCTGTCGCCGGATATGTCTCAAATGCATATGGCGATGATGCGTGGTGAACTTGCTGCGGTTGAAATGCGCCTGTCGATTTCGCTTGCAAGTGGGCAGTGGCTGAACATTGGCACGCGGTTTGAGCGCCCGCCCATACAGTGGCCGTTTTATTCAATGCTGACCTTTACCCTGACCTCGGCCTTGATTCTGGTCGTGGTTTTCTGGTTTCTGATGACACAATTGACCGGCCCTTTGCGGCGTTTGGTTCGTGCGGCAGACAAGCTGGGCCGGGGCGAGGGCGTCACCGAACTGCCAGCGGTGGGGCCGACGGAAATTCGCGATCTGACGGCAACATTCAACCGAATGCAAGAGCGTCTTACGCGGTTTGTCGCGGACAGAACCCGCCTGTTGGCGGCCCTCGGGCATGATCTTCGCTCGCCGTTGACGGCGATGCGGGTGCGGGCCGAGATGGTGGATGATACCGAAACCCGCGAAAGTCTGACGGCCTCGGTTGAAGAAATGCAGACCATGGTCGAAGCGACACTGACCTTTGCGCGCGGACTGACCGGCAACGAAGCGGTGGAAACGGTGCAGGTTGGTGCCTTTCTGGGTGCCCTGCGCAGCCAGATGCTGGATGGTTTTGAACTGCAACAGGGTGCAGAGTTCGCAGCGCGTATTCGCCCCAACGCCTTTCGGCGGGCCTTGCGTAATGTCATCGAAAATGCGACCCGTTATGGTGGTGCGGCGCAGGTGTCTTATAGCGCTCAGGCCGGTGACTGTGTGATCACGGTTCTGGATAATGGCCCCGGCATTCCGGAAATTGAACTGGAACGGGTGTTTGACCCGTTTTACCGGCTTGAAACCTCTCGGTCGCTGGAAACCGGCGGCCACGGGCTGGGCCTGTCAATTGCGCGAACCATCATTCGTGCCCATGGCGGTGATATTGCCTTGGTAAATCGTAAAAATGGTGGCTTGTGTGCCACGATTTCAATCCCCCTGGCGGAAAATGATCCCCGGAAACGGAGTGCAACATGAAAAAACTATCGCTTTCCCTGACCTTGTGGTTCCTGTCGTGGACCACGGTTTTTGCTGCCAGCCCGGCGGTCGAGTGGTCAAGTGGCAATACCGGCGCCTTGTGGAGCGGCGGGTTCTGGATGAACGGCGGCCTTGTGATGCTGGTTCTTTGGGGCCTGATTGTCGCGTTTACATTTCCTGCGATTTCCCAATACGCCTACGCAAAATACACCAAACACTGAGTTGATCGACCAAACCCACCCGAACCACGCTTTGTGATCCCCAAAAACGAGACAGGACACCCTTATGATACCAGAAATTGGCCATTTCGCGTTGGCATTGGCATTGGCGCTGGCCCTTATTCAAAGCGTCGTTCCGATGTTGGGGGCCTCGCGCGGGAATATTCTTTGGATGCGCTCGGCGCGGGCCTCGGCGCTGGGGCAGTTGTTCTTTGTGACGCTGGCCTTTGCCGCCCTGATGCGATCCTTTGTGATCAGCGATTTTTCTGTGCGCAATGTCGTTGAAAACTCGCACACGTTGAAACCGATGCTGTTCAAAATCGCAGGCACTTGGGGCAGCCACGAAGGGTCATTGTTGCTGTGGGTGTTGATCCTGACGATATTTGGCGCGGGTGTGTCGATTTTCGGCACGAATATTCCGCATACCTTCAAGGCGCGAACCCTGTCGGTTCAGGCATGGATCAGCGTTGGTTTCTTGTCGTTCATGCTGTTGACATCAAACCCGTTTGAACGGGTTTTTCCACCCGCTCTTGATGGCGATGGTTTGAACCCGTTGTTGCAAGATGTCGGTCTGGCCCTGCATCCGCCATTTCTGTATTTTGGCTATGTCGGCTTTTCCATCGTGTTTTCCTTTGCCGTGGCGGCCCTGATCGAGGGGCGTATCGACGCGGCTTGGGCGCGGTGGGTACGCCCATGGACATTGGCCGCATGGATGAGCCTGACCGCCGGCATCGCGCTGGGGTCCTGGTGGGCCTATTATGAATTGGGCTGGGGGGGCTGGTGGTTCTGGGATCCCGTGGAAAACGTCAGCTTCATGCCGTGGCTTCTGGGCACAGCCTTGTTGCATTCGGCGATTGTCACTGAAAAACGCGATGCCTTCAAAAGTTGGACAATTTTGTTGGCGATCCTGACCTTTTCACTGTCGCTGTTGGGCACTTTTGTGGTGCGCTCGGGGCTGTTGACCTCGGTTCATGCCTTTGCGGTGGATCCTGAACGCGGGCTTTACATTCTGATGTTGCTGACGCTTTCCATTGGTGGCTCGCTGGCGCTGTTTGCCTGGCGTGCCCCGATGATGGAGGCAGGTGGCCTGTTCAAACCGATCAGCCGCGAGGCGGGCCTGTTGGTGAACAATTTGATCCTTGCCGCCGCCACAGGCAGCGTTTTGTTTGGCACGCTGTATCCGTTGTTTCTGGAGGCGATTACCGGCGCCAAAATTTCGGTCGGCCCGCCGTTTTTCAACGCCGCATTCATTCCGATGATGTTACCCTTGGTTTTTGTCATGGGTCTGGGGCCGTTTCTGTCCTGGAAGCGGGCCGACCTTATGGGCATTATTCAACGGCTAAAGGTCGTGGCGGGGCTGGCTGTCTTGGCAACGCTGGCACTTTGGTATGTCACCAGGGGCGGGCCGGTCTTGGCCTATCTGACGATCCTGCTGGCGATCTGGCTGTTTTTTACAACCCTTCGCGAATGGGCCATGCGCATCCGCTTGTTTGAAGCACCTTTCGCGGAATCCATGCGCCGCATGCGTCACCTGCCACGGGCCGCGCACGGGATGACGCTGGCGCATGCCGGTGTTGCCCTCGCGATGTTCGGGTTTGTCGGCTCCAGTGCGTTCAAAGCCGAAGAAATAGTCTTCGTAAAACCGGGGGCGGAAATCGCGATTGCGGGTTTTGATTTAACCTTTGAAGGGGTTCAGCAAATTCGCGGGCCCAACTATATCGCCGATCGCGGTGTGCTGACTGTGCGCCGAAACGGCGACTTCGTAACGGTGCTTTATCCTGAACGTCGCGGCTATCTGGTGGCCCAAAGTCAAACCACCGAATCCGCGATTCGGTCAACGATTGTGGGTAATCTATTCGCCTCGATCGGCACACCGGCCGCCGAAGACGCCAAGGACAGCGGGGCGTGGACATTGCGGATTTTGTACCAACCACTGGTGAATTTCATCTGGTTTGGGGCGGGGCTTCTGATTTTGGGCGGCGGTCTGTCCCTGTCTGACCGGCGCCTGCGCGTCGGGGCACCACGCCGGGCCAAACAACAACAGCGGGCCAGTCCCGTACCGGGGGAATAATCATGGTTCGTTTTGTTATGCTTGTCCCGCTTTTGATCGCGGTTATCGTCGGCGGGTTCTTTTTGTGGGGCCTGGATCCTGATCGTGATCCCAGTTCAATACCCTCGGTGTTGATCGCCCAACCGGCGCCGGAATTTGCCCTGGAACCGGTTGACGGCGTGGCCGTTCCCGGGTTTTCACGGGCGGATCTGATCGGAAATTCCGGCGCCGTCGTGGTGAATGTATTTGCCTCGTGGTGCGTGCCTTGTCGCGCAGAACACGCTGTATTGACCAGTTTTGTGGAACGTGACGGCATCCGTTTGTTTGGCATCAATTACAAAGACAAACCCAAAGACGCGGCGGCCTGGCTGAAAAAAATGGGCAATCCTTACGAATTGATCGGCTCGGATATTTCGGGTCGTGCGGGCATTGAATGGGGTATTTCCGGCGTGCCGGAAACCTTTATTGTCGGCGCCGATGGCACGGTGCTGTTTCGCTATGTCGGGGCGGTGGTTGGTAAAGACGCCATCGCCAGATTTTCCGAGGCTTTGGCACAGGCCGGTGCCTTGAATGAAGGGGCAAGTTGATGCGGAAACTTTTACTTTTAATCGCCTGTATCGCGGTTCTGCCTTGGGCGGTTTTCGCGGTGGAACCGGATGAAATGTTGCAAGACCCGGTCCTGGAAGCGCGGGCGCGGGTCGTCTCAAAAGAGCTGCGCTGCGTGGTCTGTCAAAATCAGGACATCGACAGCTCGAACGCTGGCGTGGCCCGTGATCTGCGGATTTTGGTGCGCGAACGTCTGGTAGCGGGCGACACCAACGACGAAGTGGTTTCGTTCATTCAGGCGCGCTATGGCGATTTTGTGCTGCTCAAGCCGCCGTTCAAACCTGAAACCTATGCATTGTGGTTCGCGCCCTTTGCGTTTGGCGGCTTGGCCTTGGCCTTTGGCGGCGGGGTATTGTACCAAAGCCGCCGCCGCAAAGCCGGCCGTAATTTAAACACCGAAGAAGAGACGCAAGTGGCTAAATTTCTTGAAGAACACCGTAAAGGCACCGAGATATGATCTGGATTATTTTTGCAATTCTGTCGGTTTTGGCCGTCATATTTCTGCTTTTGCCCCTGGTCACGCGCACGCCGGTTCAGCTGTTGTCCCAAGAGGTGGTGCCCGCTGTTCTGGTGGATCAATTGGACGAGGTGCAACGCGATCTGGACCGTGGCCTGATTTCCCCCTCAGAAGCCGCCGCCGCCACATCGGAAATCAAACGGCGCATTTTGACCGCATCGCGGCAAATTGCGCAGTCGGCTCAGGCGACATCAGGCGAAGGGCGGGCGCTGATCGTCGTGCTGGGCCTGTTGGTGCCTGCCATGGCGTATTGGTATTATTCCGCCTATGGCTATCCGGCGGCGGTGAATTTTTCCTATGCGGAATTGCAAGAAGAACGCGACAGAACCCAAGAGGTAACCGACCTTACGCAAAAGCTGTTTGATCGCCTGTCCGGTGACCCCGAGGGTGGCCCGACCGAAGGGTGGCAAATTCTGGGGCAAACCTATATGCGCATGGGGCGTTTTGAGGATGCAACGGCGGCGTTTGAAATCATCACCAGCCGCGATGGCGCAACCTCGGCTGATTTTTCGATGCTGGCGGAATCTTCGGTCAACGCCAACCAAGGCACTGTTTTGCCCGAGGCCAAACTTGCCATCGCCAAGGCGCTTGAACTGGACCCTCTCAACCCTGCGGCTGTGTTTTATCAGTCGGTGTCTTTGGGGCAGTCAGGCAAAGACGCAGAGGCCTATGATGTGCTGGTGGCGCTGTTGGAAACCGCCGAAGAGTTTGAACCATGGATGCAGGTATTCGTGATCGAGGCCAGCCGGATCGGGGCGGGCCTTGGCAAACCCGCGCTGTCGCTTTCGGATTTTGTTCCGATGGGAACCGCCGATCCCTCGACGGCACCCGGTCCTTCATCGGCGGATGTTGCCGCCGCCCAAGAGATGACCGAGGCCGATAGGGCAGCGTTTATCCGCTCGATGGTCGAGCGTTTGGCAAGCCGTCTGAAGGATGAACCTGATGATTTGCAAGGCTGGATGCGGCTGGCCAACGCCTATACGGTTCTGGGGGAAACCGGTCCGGCAATTGCGGCTTATGAAACCGCCGACAAGCTGTTGTCAGACCTTCCTGCCAGTGATCCACAGCGGCAAGAAATTCAGCGCGCATTGGCCGATCTTAACGGTTAGGCGGCTGATGAACAGGCGTGGATATTGCCGGTGCCGGTTGCCAATTCATTGGGACCGGCACGTTTGGTGCAAATCTGTACGCCTGTCGCCTCACAAATCGGGTGAATGCGATTTGCCCGCTGAATATCAGGTAGGGCGCGCGTTCAGGATATGACACCGGCGCAAACTATGTGCGGGGCGGCATCATGAATTCCGCAAGGCCAGTGCGGCGCATGAACCCGCAGTTCTGATTGTTTTATTGAGCAGGATGCCGGTGCAATCCCCTGTGGCATTACACACAATGACGTGATGATGAGGTATTCTGTCCGGGTTGGGCGTTTGGGCTACTTTGCCGCCAGCGCCGCGCCACCGCTTGCCTGATCCAACGCATCGATCACCGCCGTGCTGGCCAGGATTTCCGACAACACAATGCCCTCGGCCGCGTTCGGGCCATAGACCACATTGAACGGAATGCCGTAACGGTTAAAGCTTTCCAGATACCTTGAAATGGCCGGGTCAGGCCGCGTCCAATCCGCCGACATCGCGGTCACCCCCGACGCATTCAACCGCGAGGCAACCGGCTCGCGGTCGATAACCAGCGCTTTGTTGGCCTTGCACGTAATGCACCAATCCGCCGTGACATCAACAAACACAACCTGACCTTCGGAAACCAGCCGGGCAATTTGTGTCCGGTCAAATGGCACCCAGGCAACCTTGCCAACGGGCATTTCGGCGGCTGGAATGTCGCGGGCCAACGTGCCTGCGGCAACCAGTGGCAGCACGGCGAACACCAGAACACCCCCCCAGCGAAATGCGGCGGGCGCGTGTTGCCATGCAAGGGTCAGCAGCAAGGCCACCGTCAGCGCGGCAACGACGGTCGCGCTGCGCAGGCCTGCGACGCCGATCAGAACCCAGAAAAGCCAGACCGCCGTCAAAACCAAAAGCGCCCCAAGAACAAGTTTCAAGGCAATCATCCAGCGCCCGGGTTTGGGCAAATAGGTCACCAGGCGCGGCGCGGCGGCGACAACCAGATAGGGCAGGGCCAGTCCAAAGCCAAGGCTGGTAAAGACGATCAGAATATCCACGCCGCGCCCTGCCAGCGCAAAGGCAATGGCCGTACCCAAAAACGGCGCCGAACAGGGTGTCGCCATCACGGCCCCGAACATGCCGGTCAAAAAATCGGCCCCATACCCGCGAGAGCCGCCCGCGCGCGCCACCCGCGATTGCAACGCCACGGGCATTGAAAATTCAAACACCCCGAACATATTGGCCGAAAACACCGCCAATGCCACGAACATCAGCGCCAGAAAAACCGGGTTCTGGAATTGCAGCCCCCAACCCACCGTGAAACCAATTTGCTGAAGAATGTATAAAACCGCGGCAAGCCCCCACATGAACACCATCACGCCGCCTGCCGCCGCCAGAAAACCACCGCGAATGGCGCGTTGTTCGGCCCCTTGGTGTTTAACAGCCGAGGACAGTTTTATCGAAAGCACCGGCAATACGCAGGGCATCACGTTCAGGATCAACCCGCCCAAAACTGCAATGATCGCGATCCACGTCAGTTGATCCAGACCACGGGTGATCTGCGCGAGGGTAAAGGGTGGGGCAGGTGCCACCTCGGTCATCTCCGGGGTCAATGTAAACGCACGTTTGGCCCCGCCTGCGGCGGCCTTGCCATCGGTGACAGTCAGCACCAAATCCTGAAGACGTTCTTCATCCACCTCTAGGATTGGTAAGGATGCCCAAAGCCATCGCCCGCCGTCGCCCAACCGAATGTCGGGTTTTCCCAGCGCATTACCGGCCCCCAGTTCGGGAAAAACATCCGGGTCGATGAACGGGGCTTCGCCGCGCAAGGACACGGTTAAAATGGTTTTGGCGGTGTTGATATTTGACTCGGCAACATCAATACCCGCGTCGATTTCAGTCACCGGCACACGGGCCACATATTTGGCAATCAACGCCGCCGAGGGCCGATCGATGCCCGAACCTGTGCCCGATCCTGCACCCAGCGATAAAGTCAGATCAAAGTCTTGCGGCACGCAGACGATTGAACAGGTCAACAGGCTGACACTTGCGTTCAGTGTGACCGGCTCGCCCGGGCGCTCAAGCTGGATTTGAAGCGGGAAAACCACCCTGTCGGCATAGCCAAAGTTTTCAATGCCAAAGGCAGTAAACCGTTTGGGCGCGGGCCACAGGAAATCCACACTTGCGACGTTTTCAGACGTGGCCCAATCAATTTCGGGCGGAATGCCCACTTCACCCGGGGACCGCCAATAGGTTTTCCAGTCCTCGCCCAATTCCAGATCAAGCCCAACCGAAAGCGTGGCGGCACCCGCCGCAACATTGTTTTGTGCGGATATAAGCCGCGCCGTCACCGCTGGCGACGAAAACGTCGCCGAGGTTTCGGCCAAGGTCGGGGCGGACAGCCCGAGCAAAACCAGCGCCCAAAGCACCAGTGTTTTCAGGGCGCTGCCCGATGTGAAGTTTGGCCGGTTGAAGGGGAAATACGCCACGCTGATTTTCACCTAGATTTTTGCCTGACGCTGCTCGGCGGTACGTTGATCGGTCAACAGCCGGATCGGTTGACGTTCCAGCATTAGATTACTTTGCAGCGGTTTGCCATTCATTTTGCGCATCACAAAATAGGTACCGACACAGGCCAGTAAAAGCGCCAGCAGCGGGCCGTTGGCCCACAGGTTTGAGGGGCCAGAGCCCAGAAAAAAACCGGCGATGGGCACAAGTAACAAGGTGCAACCCGCGACCATTCCCAAAGAGGGTATCTTTGAGTGGCGCGCGGCGGGTCTTTTGTGGTTCTGATACATGGCGGCCTCGTTTATGCTAAGTTTTGCGCCTTTTGCAACCTTCCAGCAGGGGAAGGTCAAGGATACATTCGGATACAAAAATTTTGACTCCCTGCGCTTGCTCTGATCTGAATTTTGGGTAAGAAATTGCCAAAAGGGAAGCCAAAAATCTTGAACAGGCAGATCGGCCATTTCAACACACCAAGCTTGGGCGTATAAAGCGGCGCAGAACCGGCATTCGGCTGTGCAATGTTCACAGCCTGAGTGAAATCTGGGCGAAACCTAAACTGAAGGTAACCACATGAATTATTTGGGCATACTCGTTGGCAGCGTCTTTATCGGCGGCGTTGGAATTTTGGGCTGGCAGGCGATGCAACCGGGCGCGACGCAACCGGCGCGAACAATGGTGCCACCCGATACCAGCGGGCTCGAAGATGGCGCGCCGATCGCAACGGTGAAAATTCCCGCAGAGTTTTCTGCCGAGGCGGAAATTGGCAAACGGGTATTTGGCGCCAAATGCGCGGTTTGCCACGGTGAAAATGCCGCAGGTCAAAAAGGTATCGCACCGCCGTTGGTCCATATCTTTTATGAACCCAATCACCATTCCGACGGTGCCTTCGTTCAGGCAGCAAAACGTGGCGTTCAAATGCACCACTGGGATTTTGGCAATATGCCCCCGATTCAAGGTCTGACAGACGGCGACGTTCGATATATCGCCCGTTATGTCAGAGAGTTACAGCGGGAAAACGGCATCTTCTAGTCTGGCATTTTCACCCGCGGATGGGCGATTTTGGCAGCGGTTCTACCCCATCACAAGGAAAAGGCGACATGGATCAGACACGACGAAACTTGCTTCAAACCGGTGCGGCATCGGGGTTGCTTTGGGCGCTGCCACAAGCGGGGTTGGCGGCGGCTGACGCGCCGGTTTCCATGACGGCGCAGGTTGCTAACCTGCAACTTGCCCCGCCGAACTATGCAAAAACCGAGGTCTGGGGATATGATGGGCGTATGCCGGGCACCACCATTCGCGTCGGGCAGGGTGACCGGGTCAAACGCCGGTTTGTCAATGAATTGCCACAGGCCAGTTCGGTTCACTGGCACGGTATTCGCATTGATAATGCCATGGACGGCGTGGCGGGGTTTACCCAAGATGCGGTGCCCGTCGGCGGTTTTTTTGACTATGATTTTGTCGTGCCCGACGCTGGCACCTATTGGTTCCACGCCCACAACCGGTCGGTTGAACAGGTGGCGCGCGGGCTTTATGGGGCGCTGATCGTTGAAGAACCCACAGCACCCGACGTGGACCGCGACGAGGTGCTGGTTCTGGACGACTGGTGGCTGGATCCAAAAACCGCGCAGATTTATACCGATTTTGACTCGCCGCACAGCCGCAGCCACGCGGGCCGCATCGGTAATTTTGTCGCCACCAACGGCAAATTCGGGCAGACAATGGACGTTAAGCAAAACCAGCGCCTGCGCTTGCGGCTGATCAACGCGGCAAATGCGCGGATTTTCGAGCTGGACCTTGAGGGTTTGCAAGGCTGGGTTATGGCCTATGACGGTATGCCCTTGGCCGTGCCGGAAAAAATCGACGGCAGGTTTGTTCTGGCCCCGGCACAGCGGGTGGATTTATTCGTTGATGTCACGGCAGAAGAGGGGCAAACCGCCCATCTTTTGCGTCTGGATGATGGTAAATCGGTTTCACAGGCCGCATTTCAGGTGATGGGGGTTGCGGCCAGCACGCGCCGCGCCGCGCCTGTCGCATTGCCGGCCAATCCAAATATGGAAATTACCGGTCTGGAAAATGCCCGCCAGTTTAATCTGGTGATGGAAGGCGGCGCGATGGGGCGCCTTGATACGGCGATCCTGAATGGCGAGCGCCGGAGCTTTGAACAACTGATTGCGGCGAATGAATATTGGGCCTTTAACGGCGTGGTTGGCCTAACGGACGCGCCGCTTGCCCGCATGAGCCGTGGGGAAACCGCGCAACTTCAGATCTATAACGACACTTCATATCCGCACGCGATGCACCTGCACGGTATGCATTTTCGGGAAATCAAACCCGACGGCAGCCAAGGCCCGCTGCGCGATACGCTGTTGATGGTTGGCGGCGAAACCCGAACCATCGCCTTTGTGGCCGACAACCCCGGAAAGTGGCTTTTCCATTGTCATATGCTGTCGCACGCGGCATCGGGCATGATGACATGGGTTGATGTCGCATGAAGGGGGTATGGATTGGTACAGGCATCGCGCTTGCGCTGGCGGTTGCCGCCGGTGTTACTTTTTTCACCGCGCCCGATACTGGCGGTTCTGCGCCGCAAAATTTTGCCGAGGCAGATATCGAAATGGGCCGCGCACTTTATGCGCAAAGCTGTGCGGTTTGCCATGGGGCAAATCTGGAAGGGCAACCGGATTGGCAATCCATCGGCCCGGACGGCAAGCTGCCCGCGCCGCCCCATAATGTTGATGGGCACACCTGGCATCACAAAGACAGCGTGTTGTTCGCCTATACCAAACTTGGCGGCCAAAAGTTTTTGGCCGATCAGGGGATGGAATTTGAAAGTGGCATGCCCAGCTTTGGTGATCAGTTGAGCGATACCGAAATCAACAATATACTTGCGTTCATCAAATCAACCTGGCCTGACCGGGAACGCGAGGCCCAGGCCGAACGCACACGCGCCGCACTTGAATTAGACGGTAATTGAACCGATTGGCCATTTAAAACGGCACAAACGCGGCAGTGTTGCCGCGTTTGTTGTTTTCGGGGATCGATGCGCGGCGATGAACGCCCTAGCCCGCGATTTGTTCCGATGCATAGCCCGCTTCTTTGATGGCCGAGGTCAGATCCGCCAGCGGCAAACTGCTTTGAACCGAAACGCGACGCTCGGCAATATCACAGTCGACAGTGGCCGCAGGATCGGCGGCTTTGATGGCTTTTTCAATCGATGATGTGCAATGACCACAGCTCATTTCGGGGACGGTGAAGTTCATATTTGTGTTCCTTTGTGTGTTACGAATCCCTCTCTGAGGGTTCCAGCAAGGGGAAGGTCAAGCGAATTAACAATCCCTTGCTGATTTTATACTTTGCGACGGCTAGATGCCCCAAGCATAGTTCGGCACGCGGCCAAAATTCACCGAAATTTCGCCAACACCTTCGATGGCTTCAAGCGCGACCCTTGCGGCGGCTTCTTCATCGTTGGAATTGACAATACCCCAGACATCAACGCGGTCTTCGGATACCACCACATTCAAATGCACAGGGTTCAGCCCCGGCACCTGACCAAGCGCACCCAGAATAATGTCGCGTTTTTCGTCTTCTTCGGCGGCCAGGCGAACCCGCACAACCGGTTGCGCCGCAAGCGCGTGTAACAGATTGGCGCGGCTGACGATGCCAACCAGTTTTGTGCCATCAACAACCGGCACCCGTTTGATGCGCTTTTTGGCCAGTATTTGCGCGATTTCACCAACCGGTGTGTCCGGTTTCACGGTGGTCACATGGGTTGTCATTACATCCTTGAGGTGTTGCCCGCGTTCCTGGATGAAATCCCGCGCTGTTGTTTGGGATTCGGCAAACAAGGACAGCCACCACGAACGTGGCTGGTTGTTGGCCCCCTGAACGCGGCCCATAAGATCGCCTTCGCTGACGATCCCCAACAGGGTGCCATCCTTTTTCACAACAGGAATTGCGCTGATGTGGTGTTTGGTCATCAATTCGGCGGCTTGCTTGACTGTGGTGTCCGGCTGACCGGTGATCACCTTTTGGGTCATGATGTCTGATGCGTTCATATCTAAATTCCTTTATGCACTGCATTTCGGCCGTTGCAAAACCATTGGCGGTAATGTTGACCACTGTTCTAATGACGCGTCCTAGCGTGAAACGTTACAGGTGCAAATTCGGGTAAGGGTCTGCATATAAATGCGTCACCCGTTACCGACATTGATCGCTGCCTGAGTAGATCCATCACGACGTCACGCGCCAGCTGCATATTCCCACCATTGCGGGCCGGATTTATTGATTTAGGTCAAAGCGTATAAAATTACCGCGCCATAAGGTATTTTTGCTGGCCATCAAAAGTACGGGCGCATGTTTGATTCAACGTTCACCACAAAGGTTTTCGGGATGCGGATGGTGATCGCCATTGCCGCGACGATGATGGTTTTTGCTTCTGCATTGGCCGATACTGGCGATATCGCGCACCGCTTTGCCACGGCTTCCAGTGCCGTTGCCGCGCCTGTCTGTGATCTGGCCAATGGTGATGAAATGAATGTGACAGCAGATTTGAACTGTCAAATTGGGTTTGGCGAGCAAAGCTGCACACCGGTGATTTTGCCGAACCCAGAAACGGCCTTTAAAAACAGTGCTGGCACGCCAGCCCGCATCTTTGTCACCGACAACAGACCGATCAAAACCGGCTATCGCCCCTTCCACCCGCCGCGCGCCATTTCACAGGTTTAGCTGCCGGAATCGTTCATTCGATGCGGCAAAAACAGGTGAAAAGGGGGGCGAAATGTCCATTCAACAAACATTCAAAACGCCAGGGATTTCGCGCCATGATGCCGAGCAGAGGCTTATCGAAAGCCGCGCCCTGTTTTTGGGGTTTCTGCGCAAGCGTCTGGATCATCCACAAGATGCCGAAGATGTTTTTCAGGATTTCTGTGTCAAAGTTTTGCGCAATTACGATACGGTCAAGAACGGCCAGTTGCTGAACGCTTGGCTGGGCATCACATTGCGGCACACGCTAACCGACCACTATCGGCGCCGCGCCACCCGCAACCGTATGACCGTGGCCTATGCGACCGAGGTTGAAATACTGAAAACGGGAACAGAAGACCCCGAAAATATACCCTGTGCCTGCGTTTTTACCGCCATTCAAAGGCTGGGACCGGCTCGGGCGGCGTTGCTAACACGGCTGGATTTGCAAGGTGAGCCACGCGACAGGGTCGCCGCCGATCTTGGGATCAGCCTCAACGCTTTGGCGGTGCGGGTTCATCGCAGCCGCGCCGCGCTGAAGAAAAAGATCGCCGAAATTTGCCCGATGTGCGGTAGGGGCGATTTTATGCAGTGCGACTGTGATCATGTACACAAAACACCGCCGGTATCGCACCCGCAATGGCAGGCAACATCGCCCAAGCTGTAACTTTTCTCTGGCCGTGGCGTCTACTGTTTAGGAACAGTTTTTTCAGGAGGCGCCAATGCCCAAACAACCGCGCATAGATCGTATAGTGGAAAATTCGTTCACGATGGCAACCATGCAGACAGCCAACACATCTGACCCCAGACATGACCCTGAAATCGAGGCGTTGATCCATGATTGTATCGATTTTCTTTTGTCCACATTGCCGCCTGAGCAGGCCAAAATCGTTCATGCCGTTGATATCGAAGGGGCATCAATTGACATGGTTGCACAAAGGCAAAACCTTGGCATTGACGCGGTGAACACCCTGCTTGCGCGCGGCCGTCAAGGACTGAAAAACCGGTTCGGTGATATGTACATGATCTGTCCGGAACACAGTATTTCGGGATGCGGATGCCACCTGAAAGGCGATGCAAAATCTGAAATCCAAAACAATCGCACACTGGCGGTAATATCCGCCGACCTCGTGCGTCTAAACTATGGAACCCAATTCCCTAAGGAGGATTTGAAAATGGAAACAACGTCAAACACCGGGGCCGCCGCGCCAGAAGTAAAACAAGGCGGATGCTGCTGTGGCTCGAAATCCGGGGCGGCAAAGGCTGCGGCTGAAACCACCGCAAAAGACGCGCAAGAAAACGCACCCGCAAAATCTGGTGGCTGTTGCGGCGGGCATTGATCGGGTGATCCCGTCTGATCGCAATCAAACGCTAATTAAAGGACCCACAAGATGACATTCTTTACCTTGATTATAACCGCCGCGCTTGCGTTGTTACTTGTGGCACGCGGGCGGCACCAACGGGCCGAACAGGTCGCGTTGCTGCGGGTCAAAAGCCCCGCCAGCAAATAAACAAACATCCAAATAAAGGAATCGCTCTGATGTTCAGAGGAATGAATACCGTTACTGCCGCAACCGCGGCCTTGTTAATGACAACCGCCGCAGTTTTCGCCCAGCCGACCGTTTTTGTGCCCGAAGGCAGCGCAGGCACCCTGCGTATGGTTGACGCCGCCACCGGCAAAACCATGAAGCGCATCACCGGGCTTGAGGCAATCCACGGGCTGTCCGGTGCGCCCGGCACGCCCTATCTGGTCGCCGGCAGCTATACCGAAACGGATCGCGACGAAATCGCCGAAATGACCCAGCCCGAGGGCGTTTCCGAAGACGAACACGCCGCACATCACGCCAAACCGGTCGATGAACCGATTGGGCCGTCGGATGCGGGCATCAGCATTCTAAGCGTTCTGGATGCCAGTACCGGCGAAATTATTCGCCGCGTCGAGGTGCCGGGTGCCGTGCATCACACCGCGGTTTCCCCGGATGGCCGCTTTGCCGTGGCAACACATCCGATCGGTGACGGGATTTCCATCGTCGATCTGACAACTTTCAAACTGGTCGCCTTTGTACCGACCGGCAGCACGCCAAATTACGCCGCCTTCGGGGCCGATCCGAACGTGGTATTTGTATCCAATGCGGGCAATGGCACGATCAGCGAAGTCGATCTGAGCCGTGGCATCGTGCGGCGCAATATGGTGGCGGGCGAGGGGCCTGAACACATCGTGGTCGATGCCGACAAATCGGCGATATATGTCGCGGATGGCGACGCGGGCAAGATCATTGAACTGTCGTTGAAAGATGGCAGTGTGACACGTGATTTTGTCATTGGCGGCGGGTTGCACGGGCTGGATTTGTCCGATGATCGCAGCACCTTGTTTGTTGCCGGTCGCGGCGAAGACAAAATCGCGGCGGTTTCCTTGGCAACCGGGGGAATTACAACAACGCCCCTGTCGCCACAGCCCTATCACTTGACAAATGTGCCCGGAACGGGAAAGTTTTACGTTTCTTCCCGCGCTGAACCAAAAGTTTGGGTTATCGACGCGGCAACGCTCACGGCCGTGGATGATTTTCAGGTCGAGGGTGAGGGCCATCAAATGGTGGTATCGCGCTAAGCGATTGCACCGCAACACTGCACCGTAAGTATTCGGATATGCGAACTAAATTCCATCCAGCGGAGATTGAAAATGACGCAACACAGCAAAGCGCACAAAGAAAAATCCGCGCCTAAGATGGAAAATGATACCGTACCGGCGGATTTCGCCGGTACGGTTTATACCTGCCCCATGCACGCCGAAATTCGTCGACCCAATCCGGGCGATTGCCCGATTTGCAACATGCATCTGGTGCCCGAAGGGGAGGCTGCGGAACATGGGCACAAACACGGACATGCCTGTGACCACAGTGCTGATGCAGGCGCCGCCAAAGCTGGCGATTATGACAAGGTGCCCGCAGGCTATGACGGCCCTGTCTATATCTGCCCGATGCACGCCGAAGTGCGCCAGACAAAACCCGGATCCTGCCCTTTGTGTGGCATGGCGCTGGAACTGGAAACCGCAACCATGGGCGAGGATGGACCAAACCCCGAACTGGTGGATTTCACCAGACGTTTCTGGGTGGGTGCGGTACTCACCTTGCCCCTGTTGATCCTGACAATGTCGCCCTATGTCGGCGCGGGGTGGGTCCGGGAAATATTTGGCGAACGCACCACGCTGTGGATTGAATTTGTCTTGGGCACGCCGGTAATCCTGTGGTCCGGCTGGCCGTTTTTCACCCGTGGCTGGACATCATTTCGCACGCTAAAGCTGAATATGTTCAGCCTGATCGGCATGGGGATTTCCGCCGCCTACGGGTTTAGTGTGGTGGCCATTCTGGCGCCCGGCATTTTCCCCGATGGATTTCGCGATGCCGAAGGCCATGTTGGGGTTTATTTCGAGGCCGCCGCCGTGATCGTGACGCTGGTATTGCTGGGCCAGATCATGGAACTGCGGGCCCGCGAGGGCACCGGCAAGGCGATCAAGGCATTGCTGGACATGGCGGCCAAAACGGCGCGGGTGATCCGGCCTGACGGCACCGAAGAAGAGGTGCCGCTTGAGGATGTGCTGGTCGGCGATCACCTGCGTGTTGTCCCCGGCGACAAGGTGCCGGTTGACGGCATGGTTGTCGAGGGCCGTTCCTCGGTTGATGAAAGCATGATTTCAGGCGAGGCCGTGCCGGTTGAAAAGGTCACCGGTGACGCCGTGACAGGGGCCACGATCAATGGCACCGGATCGCTGGTGATCGAGGCGACGCGGGTCGGGGCTGATACCATGCTGAGCCAGATCGTTGAAATGGTCGCCAATGCGCAACGTTCGCGCGCGCCGATCCAGAAATACGCCGATATGGTCGCGGGGCTATTTGTACCGGTGGTGATCCTGATTGCGATCCTGTCGTTCATCGGTTGGGCGCTTTGGGGCCCTGATCCGGCCTTGTCTTACGGGTTGGTGTCGGCGGTGGCCGTGTTGATCATTGCCTGCCCCTGTGCGCTTGGCCTGGCCACGCCGATGTCGATCATGACGGCCACGGGGCGCGGGGCGCAGATGGGGGTATTGATCAAAAACGCGGAATCGCTGGAACGGTTTGAAAAGATCGACACGCTGATTGTCGACAAAACCGGCACCCTGACCGAGGGCAAACCGCGCCTTGTTGCGGTGATGCCGGAACCCGGCCACGACGAGGCCGAAGTGTTGCGGCTTGCCGCCTCGCTGGAACGCGGTTCGGAACATCCGCTGGCCGAGGCAATTGTGCGCGGTGCCCAAGAACGCGGCGTGGAAATGGCCAAGGCCGATGATTTTGAGGCCGTTACCGGCAAGGGCGTCAAGGGCGTCGTTGATGGCAAAGCGGTCGCGCTCGGTAACCTTGCCCTGATCAGCGACATGGGCTTGCAGGCGGACGAGCTGATTGGCAAAGCCAATACGCGGCGTGATGAAGGTGAAACCGTGATGTTCGTGGTTTTGGGCGATGAAATTGCCGGTCTGGTCAGTGTTGCCGACCCGGTGAAAGAAACCACGCCTGCCGCACTTAAGGCGCTGCATGAACTGGGGTTTCGCATCATCATGGCCACGGGCGACAACGAGCGCACAGCCAAGGCTGTGGCGGCGCGATTGGGGATCGACGAAATCCGCGCCGATGTGATGCCCGAGGACAAAGCCCGTATTATCAAGGAATTACAGGCCAAGGGGCATAAGGTTGCCATGGCCGGTGACGGGGTGAACGATGCACCCGCACTGGCGCAGGCCGATGTTGGCATTGCCATGGGCACGGGGGCGGATGTGGCCATTGAAAGTGCCGGTTTCACCTTGGTCAAAGGCAATCTGGACGGCATTGTGCGCGCCCGCCGCCTGTCAAAGGCCACCATGCGCAACATCCGCCAGAACCTGTTTTTTGCGATGATCTATAACGCGGCGGGTGTGCCGGTGGCGGCGGGCGTGTTGTTCCCGTTTCTGGGCATTTTAATCAGCCCGATGTTTGCCGCCTTTGCGATGTCGGCCTCGTCACTCTCGGTTGTTTTGAACGCGCTTCGGCTGCGGCGGCTGAAATTTTAAGGAAAAAGTAGCACGTCAATGAAAAAACCATCCAGCCATTGGCCAGCGCTCGATCCGGGCGCTGACATCGTCAATTTACCCCCAATGTGCGCTGCAAATGCAGCGCTTTTGGGGTTTTGGCAGTATGGCCGAACAAGGGGGGTAAACCATGGCCGATAAAGCGCCCAGCAAGCCGCGATTGGGGCTGGTGCTGTCTGGCGGTGGTGCCCGTGGTTTTGCCCATGTTGGCACCTTGCGGGCGTTAAACCACCTTGGGGTTTTTCCCGACTATATCGTCGGCGTATCAATGGGGGCCGTCGTCGGGGCGACCTATGCGCTGAATGACGACTGGTATAACGCGCTGATTGATATGGATATTTCCGGGTTTCCGCCGTTACCCGATTTTTCCGCGCCCGGCATGGTCAACTATGTGAAAAACCTGCGGGTGGCACAAAAGGCAATCACCGGCATGTATTTTGGCTGGGGCATCGGACAGCCGACCGCCGATTGGGGGCGCGCGGTTTTGGCCAAACTTACGCTGGAAAAACCGTTGGATGCGGGCCGCATACCGGTCTATGCCACGGCGACGGATATTGTGACCGGCGCGCGTGTGGTTTTTGGCTCGGGCCTTGCGTCCACCGCCCTTTATGCCAGCGCTGCTTTGGCGGGTATTTTGCCGCCCGCCGAAATTGACGGTCGCACATTGGTGGATGGTGGATACTGTGATCTTGCCCCGATCGATGTGGTGCGCGATGCGGGTGCCGATGTGGTGATCGTGGTGGATGCGGCCACAAATTTCGTTCAGGCGAAACCCGCGAACGGCATGCAGGCAATGATCCGCGCCTTGGAGATTTGCCAAAACGAACATACTCATCTACGCTTTCGGTCTGCTGATCTGGTCATTCGTCCGGTCATCGATCCGCCGGTCGGGGTGCTGGAATTCCGGCACAAACGCAAATGTGCTGCCGCCGGGGCCTGGGCTGTATTGAACGCGCGCGAGACCATTATCAAGCTGATGGGACGCAGGGATGAAAAACAGATTTTACAAACCGGTCAGGGCGTAGGAACATAGCCCATGAAAGGAAAAAATATGGCATTTAGAAAAATTTTCTGGGCGGGGGCTGCGCTTGTGGCCCTGTCCAGCGCGGCAAGCGCCCATAGTTTCAGCGTGGCTTTGCTTGGCGGTGGTGCCGGCGGGGTTGATCAATTGCAGTCCGCCGTGCGCGGTTTCCTTGTTGCCTCGGCTGAAAACGACGGCCATTCGGATGAAACCGCCGATGGTCACCTTGGCGGGCTTGATGTGTTTTTATCGCCGCTTCCCACGGCTTTGGCGGCTGACATCACAGGTCTGATGCGCCAGCCAACCGATCTTTTTGATTTGGTTGTGGTGCTTGACGGCAATGCAACGCTGGAAAACCAGAACGGGGTGGAACCAACGACGGTGGTTGTTGCGGCTGGCACTTTGCCTGCGCCTGCACAAAGAGCCGATTTCATTCAGGCCTATCAGGCCAGATTTGCAACCATGCCGGATGAGGCCGCCGCGCAGGGCTATAATGCGGCGCGCCGAATTGACCAAGCCGTGCGCCTGTTGGGCGGTGCTGAACAAAGTGCGGCGTTTAGCGATGCTTTGGCGGCAACCCAAGGCGGCATCGATTGGCAAGCCAAGTAACAAACAACCATTGACCACAACAGGAGGCAACCCCAACATAATTGTTCAACAGAACGTAGAAAACTAAGCAAGACTGAACCAAAAAAGGAAAATAAAATGAAAATAGCCAAAATAATCCCGATCGCCGTCATGGCGGCCACCCTCGCGGCCCCGACTTGGGCAGACAGCGATAATGCCGATACAAAACTGATGTCAGAAGGCTTGGTTTTGCCCAAGATGGACGCAGTTTTGGGCCGCGAGCTTTATGCCTCCAAGGGTTGTGTGGTTTGCCACTCGGTCAATTACGTTGGTGGCGAGGATGGCCCGCCCCTTGACGCCGATTATATGGATACGCCGATGAATCCCTTCGATTTTGCCGCCCGTATGTGGCGCGGTGCCGATGCGATGGTTGAATTACAGCGTGATGAACTGGGCGATGTGATCCAACTGGACGGTGAAGAACTGGCCGCGATCATTGCGTTTGTTCACGATTCCGATGAGCAGAGAAAATTCAGCGAAGCCGACATTCCCGAAGAAATCGTGGCGATGATGGGCCATGTGGACTCAAAAGATGGGGAAGATGACGGCCACGGCGACGAAGAAGAAGAGGACGATGGCCACGGCGACGAAGAAGAAGAAGAGGATGATGGCCACGGCGACGAAGAAGAAGAAGCCGACGACGGCCACAGCGACGGCTAGGCCTTTTCGGATGCCGGTGTCGCAATCACCAAGCGGGGCATTGATGCCGTCACAGGTCGATGCTTTGGGTATCGACCTGATGGCGCGCCAAATTGTTCTGCTTGGCGGCGCTGGTGATGTCGGCACCCGTCTGACGCGGCTGTTGCTTGAAAATACCGATGCCGTTGTGACCTCGGTTTCGCGTCGTGGTAAAGCGACAGCCAGCGCTATAGCCGCCACAGTATCCGCCGATGAAAATCGGCGGCTGCACCATGTTTCCCATGATCTGACAGGCGGCGCAAAGCTTGAAATTCCGCCCGACGCCATCGTGGTGAATTTAACGGAAATGACCCCGGTCGCCGTGGTGCGGCAGGTGGTTGCTGCTGGTGGGTGGTTTTTGGAAACCTCTGCCACGCCGCAATATCTGGCCGCGATAAGCGATGATTTGCAGGGTCATGTCCTGTCGGGTGGCGCGGTTTTATGTGTCGGGGCCGCACCGGGGCTGACCAATTTAATGGCCGCTGAAATTTGCGCAAAAGCGCCAAAAACCGCGGCGATCGACATTGGTCTGGAAATGGGCATGGGGCGCCATTACGGCGTGGCCGGAACGGAATGGTTTTTGCGCACAGCGGGGCAGGGCTATCGGGTGGTTATTGACCGGGCAATGCAAAAGCTGAAGCCGGGTCAGGTAAGGCGCAGGTTTCAATTCGGTGAAAACGGCAAACAACGCCTAACGGTGGGATACGGGTTTGCCGAGCAATTGCTGATTGCCAAAAGGGCAGATTTCCCCCTGAAAACCGTGCGCAGTTTTGTGGCGCTGCATCCGGCATGGTTGACCCGCAGTCTGGGCTTGATGCTGTCCATCGGTCTGGGACCGGCGATTGCCAGAAAGGCGCGTCCCTTGGCAAAATGGCTGCGGCGCATGCCGACATTGGGGAAAACGCGGACCCGCTTGATGGTACAGGGATTTGACGACACAGGCCAGTTGACCGGGCAGGTTCGCGTTGAAACCGGCGATCAGGCGGTGGTTACGGCGGCGATGATTTTTGCCACGATCCAGACCGTGCCAAAGCCCCGCGAAAACAGCAAAAGCAGCGTATCAATGATCGATGATCATTTGGGCCTTGATGCCGCATTGGCGGTTTTGCGGCGCGTTATTCCCGAAACAACTGCCAGGGCAGGCTTTGATCAGGGGCTTGACCGCACAGCGGATGGGCAGGCATGAGCCGGCTTGCAAATGCCCGCCGTTTGGCGGTGATTTGCTGGGCGTTGGGCAAGGAATTCAGGGCCTTGCGCCGGTATCAACAACACCCCAAGCGGCAGGAAAAACCAACCCGTTTGGTGAACGCTTTGATCGGACTTGGGCCGACATTTATAAAACTCGGTCAAATTCTAAGCACGCGGCCCGACATTTTACCCGCAGGCTATGTAACCGCGTTGCAGCGATTGCAGGAACACGCGCCGCCTGTCGCACTGCCTGTCGTAACCGCCACAATTCTGGCTGAACTGGGTGCCGGTCAGACGACGGATTTGGCGGATCATTTTGCAGGTTTTGACCCTGAGCCTGTCGCCTCGGCTTCGTTGGCACAGGTTCACCGCGCCAGTTTGCACGATGGAACGGTGGTTGCTGTAAAAGTTCAGCGCCCCGACGTGGGCAGGTTGATCCTGCGGGATCTGGAGGCGCTGGATTTTGGTTTGGCGATCCTGCGAAAACTCGCGCCGCGCAAGTTGCGGAGATCAAACATACCGGCATTTTTCACAGAATTTCGCCGCTACACGATGAACGAACTCGATTTCACCACCGAGGCCCAAACGATAGAGCGGTTCCGCCAAAATTTTGCGGGCCATGATGCCGTAACAATCCCCCGTACCTTTCCAAATCTAACCACGCGGCGGGTGCTGACCATGGAGTGGGTCGATGGCATGCGCCTTGATCAAGCGGCGGCAACCCTGAATGTGGCGCAAAAGCACAAGCTGGTCGATGGGCTGGTGGATGTCTTGCTGAAAATGTTCGTTTCGGACGGTTTGTTTCACGCCGACTTACACCCCGGCAATATCGTTTTTCATGCCGACGGTCGCTTTACCCTGTTGGATTTTGGCATGTTTGGTGAATTGACCGCGCCGCAAAAAGACCGGTTCATCCTGTATTGGATGGCGGTGGTGCAACGCCAGACCCGCCGCGCCTTTCATCATTTTCGCGCCCAGACAGAGGCGTTGCCTGGCGCGGATGAGGCGGCGTTTTATGGGCAATTCGCAAAACTGGCCGAGGCATTTTATACATCTGCCCTCAGCGAAACCAGTTTTGCGAGGGTTTATCTGGACATGATGCAAACCGGATATCGCACCGGTTTCGTGTTTCCCGCCAGCCTGATGCTGCATGCCAAGGCATTGACCACCGCCGAGGCCTTGTTGTTCAAATTGGCCCCCGAGGCGCGGTTCGAGGCATTGTCCCGTCCGTTTATCGCGCGCGAATATGCCGCCCGCGCAACCGCGCCGGAATTATTGGCAAAACGGGCCTCGCAAATTCTGCCCGAACTTTTGCTGTTGGGCGCGTTTCCCCCGCAATCGGCGCTGGATGATGACTGGGATTGGGGGGCGACCAAATCGCTGGCGCTTGATCTGGTATCGCAAATCGGGATGACAGATGGCGGTGCGGGGCGAACCATTTTGCAAGGATTGGTCGAGCGCCACGCCCGCCCTGTGCTTGGGGCTGTGGATCCCGCCCTGAATGTGCCGGACCTTTTGCAGGCGACGTGGCAACACTATGATCGGCTGGAGCGTGACGTGCCCGTGGCCGAAACCATGGGCGCGATGTTGACGACCCATCTGGGGGCGTTGACTTTGGCAATTCACCACGCGCTGTTGGCGCAGGGTTTGACGGCGGCACAAAGTCACAAAATCATTTATCAAATCGGCTGGTCGATTTATGAAAACATGTCGGAAGTGCCGCTTTTATTGGCCAAAACCCTGACCTCAGACCAGCAAAAACAAATGCGCATCGCGACCGATCTGTTTCGGCAATTCCCCTTCGGCAGCCCGGCTTATCAATGGCGCGACGTCAAGTCGGGGGCCAGTATCGTGGCGTTTGATTGCATCAAATGCCCGGTCGCCGGATTTTTCAAAGATCATGACGCCAGCGAACTTTGTGTCGAGACATGGTGCGCGCTGGATTTTCCACTGGCCCAGAAATGGGGTGGACAATTGAAACGATCAGGATCAATTGCCATGGGCAAGGATCATTGTGATTTTCGCTGGCATACGGCCCCCAAAAACCCGGATGCCCCCCCCAATAAAAAGGCAGGCAAATGAAACACGCACATGGCGACGCAGGACTAAAAAAAGGCTCGATCAGCTTGGGCGGCGCGGTTGGCATGGGCACCGGTGTGATGATCGGGGCGGGCATTTTTGCCCTGACCGGCCAGATCGCGCAATTGGCGGGGTCGTATTTTGCCCTGTCCTTTGTATTGGGGGCCATCGTTACCTCGTTCAGCGCCTATAGTTATATCAAGATGTCCAATGCTTGGCCGTCTTCCGGCGGGATCGCGATGATCCTGCAAAAGGCCTATGGTCCGGGGGCGATTGCGGCTGCCGCAGCCCTGTTGATGGCGCTGTCGATGGTGATCTCGGAAAGTTTGGTGGCGCGGACATTTGCCACTTATGTATTGCGCCCTTTTGACATTACAGGTGGCCCTTTGGTGCCGATGCTGGCGGTCGGGGTCATTTTGTTTGCTTTTCTGGTGAATATTTCGGGCAACCGCTCGGTGGGGCTGTTGTCGATTGTGATGGCGGTGGTGAAAATCGGCGGGATCGCCCTGTTTGGCATCATAGCGCTTTGGGCCGGCGGTTTTAGCTTTCCTGCGGCCAGTACCAGCGGTGGCGGTGTTGATGCCACGGGATTTGTGGCCTCTGTGGCATTATCGATCCTTGCCTTTAAAGGCTTTACCACGATCACCAACAGCGGTGGCGAAATCACCAACCCGCATCGCAACGTTGGGCGCACGATCATGATTTCAATCGCGATCTGTGTGGTGGTGTATCTGTTGGTCGCTTTTGCCGTTGGATCAAACCTGAGCATCGATGAAATCGTCGCGGCCAAGGATTATTCCTTGGCCGAGGCCGCCTCCCCCGCCTTGGGGCAATCGGGGTTTTATTTCACCGTTCTGTTGGCCGCCGTTGCCACCGCCTCGGGCGTTTTGGCCAGTGTGTTTGCCGTGTCGCGTATGTTGGCGATGCTGACCGATATGAAAATGATCCCGCACAGCCATTTTGGCATGTCCGGCCCGATCCTTGGCCATACGCTTGTTTATACGGTGGTGTTGGCTTCAACGCTGGCGGTGTTCTTTGATCTCAGTCGCATCGCTTCGCTGGGGGCGTTCTTTTATTTGGTCATGGATATGCTGGTGCATTGGGGCGTGTTCAAACACCTGCGGAAAGAAATTGGCGCCAAAGGGGTGATTTTACTGGCTGCCTTGGGGTTTGACGCCATTGTTTTGGCGGCTTTCACCACAATGAAACTGGGGTCTGATCCGATGATTGTGGCCTATGCGGTGATCGGTATATCGGCGGTGTTTATCTTTGAACGCATGTATTTGTCGCGCTGGATTGCACCCCGAGAAGACGGTGGGAACGAACCACACGAATGAACAGACAGGCCAACGCGCGCGCGCCTTGGCCTGTTAGCGTCGGCGATTTCCCGGCCTGCCGGTATGCATGAAACACATCGCGGTAATGCAGAAACTGCATTTGTGCAACGCCATTTCCCCCCCTATATGGGCCTTATGAAACACGGTCACAATGACCACATCCAAGGATAAGGCCCATGGCAACTACATACGCAACAACCGCCGCACCTTTTGGTGCCATTGCAACATTTCGTGCAATCAACTTTGTTGAAGCTTCGTTAAATGGCCTTGCGACCTGGAATGCGAACCGTAAAACAGTGAAAGCGCTGAGTGCCCTGTCTTTTCATGAACTGCAAGACATCGGATTGTCGCGCGCTGATATCAAAAATTTTGGCAATGGCCGTTTACGCTAAGGCGGGCAAACATATCATGATGTTGAAATAAGGCCGTCCGTTTTCGGGCGGCTTGTTTCGTTTGGCCTGTTGGGGCAAAACCGTGGGCTGGCAAGGCGGATGCGCTTTTGCCTAAATTTATGAAGCCTTGGAATAGATGGCATTTGTGCCGACATAGCCGTCATAATGTTGCGCGATGATCCGTGTCAGGGGGCGGCCTTGCGGCAGGATTTCAAGCCCCGCCGGGGTGGCGACAACAAGGCCCTCATAGGTGGCAATGACGCGTTCATGGATCGGCGCAAGGTCGTTGGCAAGCACCCCAAAGCCGTCATTCAATGCCCCAAAATCAATTTCAAAATCGCACATCAGCATTTCGATCGCCCGGGCGCGCAGTTTGTCCCCGGCGCTCAGGATATGGCCGCGATAGCCGGCAAGGGTACCCGCGTCGATCCGTTGCATATAGGCCGCCGTCGCCGCCGCGTTTTGCACATAACCATCGTCAAAGCGCGAAATCGAAGATGCCCCGACGCCGATCAGCGTGGGGCAGGTGTCCGTGGTATACCCCTGAAAATTGCGCCTTACGGTGCCTTTGGTTGCCGCCAGCGCAAGGCTGTCACCGGGTTTGGCAAAATGGTCAATGCCGATGGTCTGGTATCCGGCGGCGCCAAAAAGATCAGCCGCGCGAACCGATAATTTAAATCGATCAACGTCCCCCGCCAGAGCGGTCTCATCGATCAGTTTCTGGCGTTTTGCCATATGCGGCACATGGGCATACCCAAAAAGTGCCACGCGGTCGGGATTCAGCGTCAAAACCTGTTCAACCGTCTGTGTGATCGCCTGCTCGGTCTGGTGCGGCAGGCCATAAACCAGATCCGTGTTGAGCGATGTGACCCCTGCATTGCGCAACGACCGGACACATTGCGCCGTCAAATCATAGGGTTGCTCGCGCCCGATCGCCGCCTGAACCTTGGGTGAAAAATCCTGAATGCCGATACTGGCGCGGTTCATACCCTCGGCCACCAGCGCGTTGATCTTGGCGTCATCCACCATCGTTGGATCAATCTCGACCGAAAATTCAAAATTTTCGGCAGGCGGCACAACCCGTTTGATCGCGCCCGCCAGATCATGGATAAGGGCCGGCGGCAGGATCGTTGGCGTGCCCCCGCCCCAATGCAGCCGCCCCATCCTCAGGCCGTTTGGAATGACCTGAGACAATTGCAAAAGCTCTTGCTTCACCACCTCAAGATAATGTGCCACCGGGCCCAGGGTGCGGGTGCCCTGGGTTCGGCAGGCACAGAACCAGCAAAGCCGTTCGCAAAACGGAATATGGACATAAAGCGAGACGGGAATTGCCGGGTCCAGCGCCTTGAGCGCATCGCTCTGGAACCGGTCAGCCACGTCATTGGAAAAGACCGGCGCGGTTGGATAGCTGGTATACCGCGGCACCTGCGCGTCAAACAGGCCAAACCGGGTGAGTTGGGAGAGATTTTTCATCCCGCGATGATAATTCGATTTGCGGCCCTAAACTTTGCGATAGATCAAACAGGACCGGGTGAATTACCAAGACAGGCGATCAACGGCCAGGGCCTTATGATGCCGCGCTCAACAAATACCTACTGCATCTTGCCTTGGTTCGCGGTGCAATCGTTGGCAAAGCCCTGAATGCGGGGCTTGTCGCCTCAAGGCAGGTGTCGGCCTATTGATCGGCAATGGCCGCGACCAGCCGTTTCGCCGTGGTGTGGATCGTGCTTAGTGGGGGGGCGTCGCCAAGCGGGCGCTTTGTCAATGGAAAACCAGGCCGAGTTTTGCAAATACTATGCAATTGCTGAGCATAAATTTATGCCAAAGCACTGGACAAAAAAGCCACCAAATAGCCAAAAGGGGCCAGCTGTTTCCAGCTAACCCCTTGAATTCTTTGGCTCCGACGGTAGGGATCGAACCTACGACCAATTGATTAACAGTCAACTGCTCTACCGCTGAGCTACGTCGGAATACCGAGGCCGGATATAGCAAGGGGTCTGGGGCAGGTCTAGGGGCATTTCAGGGTTTTTTGCGGATATTTAAAAATTTCCTTATGGGGCGGTGAATTTTGCATGAAAGCTCAGGTTTTTGGGGGTTTCTGCGGCCCCTCGGCTGTGCAAGTCGATCACATGGGCAAAAACATTGCGCGCAGCGGCACCCAAAAGCGCCGGATTCACGTCGGTATAGATTTCACGCGCCAAATCGCTTGGGGTTTTGGGGGTGCGCCCAAGCGCCGAGAGAATCTGTGTTTCGCGCATTTTACGATGTTGCATCAACTGATGCAGCCGGTCGCCCGGTGCCAGAACCGGGTTGCCATGGCCCGGATGAAACCGCGTTGCGCGACTGTCCAACAGCTTTTCACAAGATCGCATGAAATCGCCTAAATCGCCGTCGGGTGGTGATACCATCGAGCTGGCCCATGCCATCACATGATCGCCGCTGAACAGGTGATCCTGCCACTGAAAACACAGGTGGTTGGACAGGTGCCCGGGCGTGTGAATGGCCCGAATGCCATGATCGCCAAAATCGACCGCATCGCCATCCGCAAGGGTTTTGTCAGGGCGGAATTGCATATCCAAACCTTCGCCACCCTGCACGTCACCGCTGGCTTCTAGTGCGGCCATCAGCGGGGATTGTCCGGCCTTGCTGTCGCCAAAGGCCAGCACGGGCGCGCCGGTTGCGGCGGATAAATCTGCCGCCAATGGCGAATGATCCAGATGCGAATGGGTCACCAGAATGACATCAACCTTGCCGCCAGCCGCCGTCAATATCCGGTGAAGATGTGATTTGTCTTGCGGGCCGGGATCGATGACAGCGGTTTGACCGTCGCGCAAAACATAGGTATTTGTGCCCCAATGGGTCATCGGCGAAGGGTTGGGCGCGATCAGACGCACAAGGCCGGGTGCCAGTTGTGTCAGCGGATTTGTCATTTCACTTTCCTCCGGGCCGATCCGGCCCTAAGTTGCGGTATGATTTTCTGGCCTCTCAAATCCTATCTCCCCCGCAGCCTTTATGGCCGTGCCGCCCTGATCCTGTTGGTGCCGGTTCTGGTGGTGCAGATCGTGGTTACAATTGTCTTTGTGCAACGAAATTTTGAAGGCGTCACGCGGCAAATGGTGTCAAACGTCGCGTTGGATGTGAATTTTGTGCTGCAACGCGTGGCAAATGCCGGCTCGCTTGACGCGATCGGTGATATTCAGCGCGCTTTGCGCCTGACGGTACAGCCGATGTCAGATATGGCGGATCACGGTACGCGGCGGGTCTGGTGGGATATTTCCGGTATCACGGTGATTTCGGCGCTGAACCGCTCGGTGCCCGGTGTTCGATGGGTGGATTTGAAAAGCAATTCCAAAAATGTGTCTTTGGCGGTCAACAGCCCGATAGGCCCGCTGATCATTGGCGTGGAACGTGATCGTGTATCGGTATCAAATCCACATCAACTGTTGGTTCTGATGATCGTGGTAGGGGCGGTTTCAACGTTGATTTCATTTGCTTTTTTACGCAATCAATTACGCCCGATCCGGCGTATGGCGCGCGCCGCCGAGGCATTTGGCAAGGGGCAGGTGGTTGACTATAATCCGACCGGTGCCATCGAAGTGCGCGCCGCCGGCAACGCCTTTCTGGACATGCGCAACCGCATTGAACGCCAGATCGAGCAACGCACCCTGATGCTGTCGGGCGTCAGTCATGATCTGCGAACGCCGCTCACACGTCTGCGGCTGGCGTTGTCGATGTCGGTGGACAGCGAGGCCGCCGCCATGGTGCGCGACGTTGATGATATGGAACGCCTGCTGGATACGTTTCTGGATTTCGCCCGTGGCGATGCGCTGGAAAAGGTCGAGACGGTCAATCCCTTTGATCTGGCGGCCAAAGTGGTGGCGGCGGCGCAAAAAATCCATCAACCGGTGATCCTGATCGGGCAGGATAGCGGCATCGAGGTGCAATTGCGGCCATTGGCGGTTTCGCGGGCTTTGACAAATTTGATCGGCAATGCGGCGCGTTTTGGCGAGCAAATCACCCTGGCGGTGCATGTGGCCGACAGCAGCCTGCGATTTGTGGTCGAGGATAACGGGCCGGGCATTGCGAAAAAAGATCAGGAAACCGCACAGCGACCGTTTATTCGCCTTGATGCCGCCCGCAACCAGAATAAAGGGCCGGGCGTCGGGCTGGGCCTGTCCATCGTTGCCGACATCGCCCGTACCCACGGCGGTATTTTGCGACTGGGCACAAGCGAGGCCCTTGGCGGCCTAAAGGCCGAATTGCTCATCGCGCGGCGCAGGGTGGGCTAGGTGTGAGTTCTCAGGACGTTGTTCATTCGATCCATCTCTGAGAAGCTGAAGTTTGCAAAAACAGAAGCCATCAGGGAGAACCGAATGAACAGCCACAAGAATGCCCGTCTTGCACCAAAAGG